>Ga0255352_1000014_pt1 | contig 111966 bp, 97 predicted proteins | sample HBST0metaG_FD_189939 | JGI IMG/M metagenome (GOLD analysis project Ga0255352, IMG submission 189939) | Peat soil microbial communities from Stordalen Mire, Sweden - H.B.S.T0 | ecosystem: Environmental > Terrestrial > Soil > Wetlands > Peat | place: Sweden: Norrbotten County, Stordalen Mire...
ATTTATTCAATCACCCTCAGTTCGGAGCAATCTACAGCAATCTGCAATACGGTCCTGGGCAATTCGGATACGCCTTCAACACACTGAACGGTCAACTTGGCGGATTGAACCCGTTGTACCAAAGCGGGGGACCTCGATCTCTGCAAATGATGTTGAGGCTTTCGTTCTAGTGGCATGAACCAAAAAGAGCGAATGCGAGTGAATCGCCCCAAGAAGAATAGGAGATGAAGGTGTCCCAGTCCATCGAGTTTGCGCGACGAAGTGCTCGCAGAGTGAGGTGTAGGTTTCGTTGCGTGATTGCGTCTTTGGCGTCGGTATGGGCGATTTGCTCGATAGGGAATGCCCAGCAGCACCCGGTGAGCGTGGAGGATTGTGTTTCACTTCAGAGAATCACCGAAGGTCCGCTGGTATCCCGCAATGGCCAGGAAGTTGCGTATGTTTCTAAGACACCGGATATTCGAACAAACCAGAACATATATCGGATCTGGTTGCGCTCTCTGCGTACGATTGCAGCTCCGTCAGCCGGGCGCCTTCTGCTGTCTTCTCCGGAGCAGATGTCTCAGGTCAGGTTTGTGCAAAATGGATCTCTGCTGTCGGTTCTTTTGAGCAGGAGTGAGCAGTCACGCCGACCGGGCCGGATTGTCACTATGGATCTTGTCGGCAAACAAGTGGGGTATTCGTTGGATGAACCAGATGGAATTGTTGCGTATTCAATCAGCGAAGACGGCAACACTGTGGCATATCTCTCGCCGACAGCACCTTCGTCGCACGATCTGCCGTCTCTCGATGTCCAACTCGAGACGAGGGGCTTCCATCTTCCTGACAGCTATTTTGACAAACTGATGTGGAGCAAAGGGGCACTGGGCGTTGGCAGGTTCGCTCTGTGGATTGCCCGCAGGGACAACAGCGAGGCGAACTGGCAAAAGACACGAGTCACTCCTCCGGCTGATGCGCTGCCGCCGGGAAACCTCTTCAATGAGTTCGAATATGCGTATAACCCAAGCCTCGCTCCGGACGGGAGGTACCTGGCCTTCGGATACCGGATATTGAATCCCTCCGAGCGCTGGCTCAAGAACCGCACGGTTGCTGCCTATCGGCACGATTTCGCCGTGCAACCACTGGGAGTGGGGCTCTATGACATCAAGAGTGGGCACTACGTGGACCTTCCTGCCATCCCGTTTCCTTTTTCCGTCATCTCCTGGTCCAATGATAGTTCGGCATTCGCCCTGCTGTCAGCCGCTCCGGTGGGCAGCAAATGGGAAGGCCAGGATGCTATCGCGCATACCGGGCCGAGGGCCCCAGAGAGCTTTCACTTCTTTGCAGTCAACGTGCACTCACGCGAAGTCTCCGAGATCCTCAGGCCAAACCAAGCACAGAATGCTCCATCGGTGATTGCTTGGGTGCACGCGGATTCCGATCTGCTGATTGAGACCAACAGGGCTGAGAAGGCCATTATTAAACTGACCCTCGATGGGAATGAGTGGAAGGAGGAAAGCAATGTCTCATCTCTTGCCCATACGAGTCTGACGCAGAGCGTCACCGCGGACGGTCGTCATTTCGTCGGCCTCCATGAGGATTCAAAGCATCCGCAGGATCTGTGGTGCGCGGACTTGGCTCAACCCGGTGCCGATGTTCAACTCACGGATTTAAATCCTGAGGTATCGACGTACAAGTTGGGTGACATTGAAGACATTGCGTGGGAAAACAAGTTTGGCGCATTGGTTCATGGGAAGCTGATTATGCCGCCAGGCCATACTGGCACTAAACGGTATCCATTCGTAATAATGTTGACATGGCCGGATGAGGACTTTGTCTGCGATGGGCATTTTACGACGGCCTTCCCGCCACAACCGCTGGCAAGTGCGGGTTTCGCCGTCGCGATATTCAATGTGTATGACACGCTTGGGCAGGGGGCAAATCAGCCCGCCGGACCTCCGCAGACCAAGGAGGCCGAATCGATGATGGCCAGCGTTGAGAGTCTGATCGACTTTCTTGACAGGAAAGGAGTGATTTTGCGAGATGATGTCGGCATGATGGGATTCAGTCGGTCAAGTTGGAAAGTCGACTATTTCCTGACGCACTCTAGCTACAAAATTAGGGCTGCATCTTCCGCGGATGGTGGGCTGGGAAACTATGGAAACCTGTGGACAACGGACGGAGGACCGGCCAGCCAAGAGGTTGCCAGGAGCTATGGGGGGCTGTTTTTTGGGGTCTCGCGATCTGCATGGCTCGCAGGCTCGCCGGCATTCAATGCCGATAAAGTGTCCACTCCTTTGTTGATGGAGTATACGGGCGCCGAAGGCCGATTGGACCAGCCCATCGGTGCCTACGAATTCCACGCTGCTCTGCTTAGCCTCAAGAAGCCTGTCGACTTATTCTTCTATCCTCTCGGAGCTCATCCGTTGGCCACCCCGTTCGAGCGGGTCGCATCCCTGCAGAGAAACGTGGATTGGTTCAGATTCTGGATGCAGGGGTACGAGGGCATAGCTCCGAATTATGATCCGGACCAATATGCCCGATGGCGGAAGTTAAGGGATAGTAGCCGCGGTGTCGACAGAGCAGAGCAATGATGACTTTCGTTCAACGAGTATGACCGAGAAAAGGTTTGGCCTGACAATTTGATGATCCGGATGACACGGGCACATTCGGTTGAATGTGCCCGCGCCTCCAGGTGCCTACTCGTCGAGATCGTAGGCCATGCCGCTCGTGCGTGTTGCGTCATTGGGATTCGCATCCGCAACGAGGTTGATGTTCTTGTCGTGGGCACCCTGAATCGCGGAAGAAGCTGCGCCCAGAGAGATCACTGCCGGTTTCCGATAAGTCACCATGATTCTCATCCTCCTTTCTTTGAGATTTGACACCAAAAATCAATAGAGATACGAAAGATCGTGTTGTCCGAAACTAAGTGTCCTGGCATCTAGAATCTATCCGCAAGGCTACAGCCCTTTCTCGGCACTCTGTTTGGGAGCTCGATCATGCGCATGACTCGTCCGTGTGATTACTGTGCGCGGATCAGTGGTAGGAACCGTGATCGTTCCGCATTTCGTTTGCCGCCTCAGCCACTGTTCAATGGCGATTGCCGTAGTGAGTGGAAGGCCTTCGACGACCAGACCGTGTTGAAGAGCGAGAATCCGTTCGTGAAGAAGGGAAACATCGAAGAGCACACCGTCGGAAAGCCAGGGTTCCTCGAACATCTGCTCTATCAGAGCGTTTTGTTCCTGCAGGAGGCTAAGCGTGCTTCTATAGCCAAACCATTTCGTTTTCCGGTAAAGAACCAGATCCGGTACGATCCCTCGCAATGAGCGTCTCATCAAGGATCTTCGTTCGCGCGGACGGATCGTCTGTGTTCGAGGGATGCTGGCCATAAATTCATACAACTGCCGGTCAAGATAGGGGTACCGTTTCTCGGCAATTCCTATGAGGGGCGGGTCGATGCACGAGAGCATGGATGCCAGCGAATATCTGGTCGATTCCGCGCATAAGTGCGCAGGGGATGTCGTTTGCCACGATGAAAAGTTCTGCAGTGTGAAGTCCGGCGGGCCCGCTATCTGTAGAAACCAATCGAGCTGAGCCGAGTGCTTGGTAAAGGATTCAAGGGATGATCGGGCACGGCAGAGTCTCCAAGTATCCTTGGCAAGCGCAAGGAGAGTTTTCCTCCTCGCGAGGCTCCATTGAAACAATGAGCGCAAAAGAGTCAGTATCCTTGCGGCGAACAGGTGCTCTGCAAGTTCAAGCGCTTCAAATTGAACACCGCCAAGGAATTCATCCCCGCCAAGACCGGAGAGAATGACGCGTGACCCGCTTTCGTTCTGAACTGCACTGAGCAACGCGGCCCAGCGGAGGGACTTTTGAAAATGGCCGGGTCTGGCCGCGAAGTATTCTTCGGGAAGTGGAAGGAAGGCTTCGCACTGCGTCTGCCGATTGAAATCAGAGACCGAAATATGGTGTCCGGCAATACCCCTGTGCTCCTCAATGACGGAGATATAGGGGCGTTCGTCTCCGCCTGGCTCATCTGGGTTGTAGTAGGAGATAGTCGCAAGAACGGAACCGCCCTCTTGGGCGCGAATCAGGTCTGCCATGCAGACGATGGAACTTGAATCGAGTCCGCCACTCAGTTCAGCTAATACGGGACGATCGGTGCGAACACGTCGGTATACGGATTGCCGGAACAGAAAACGAAAGTGTTCTTCGTATTCTGTGTCGGTGCGATAGCGGATTTTGGCAGTTGGGTCGAGAGCCCAATAGCGCGTGGTATCAGCCTTACCTCCGAGGTGAAATGCAACAAAGTGTGCTGGAAGAACAGCGCTAATCTCTCGAAAAGGACTTGTCCCCAGGGGAGGGTAGGGCGAGATGCAGCCCTGAAGATAACGCAAGTCCGCCGTCATGGGTCGGGGGGTGTTCACCGCCAAAGGTTCGAGTACTGAGCACCATTTGACCCCATCCTCTTCAACTTTGTAATAGAGGGTGCGAGTTCCAAAGCAATCTCGTGAAAGTAGCAGCGTTCTTTTGGCCTCGTCCCAGAGCGCGAGGGACCAATCGCCAAGAAGGCGAGCAAAGCAATGCACTCCCCATTCCGTGTACGCTGCACAGACAAGTTCCAGGTCGGTCCCCGTATCCTGGAATTTTCGACTGACGGCAGCGCAGATCTCTTCACGGTTATCCAAACGTCCATCCCAGGTGAGAATGCATCCATTGCGCGAGAGCGGCTGGCTCTCGAAGTGCGAATTTGGTGTCGTGTGAAATGCGCGGTAGGCCATTCCGAGATTTCGACCAAGGTATTCTCCTCCGCCGTCGGGACCAATGCGGTCGATACCCTGCGAGAGCGCTATCAATTCTGTTCTGCTGACGCGATCTCTCGGGTCGAATTTGAAGATGCCGGCTAAAGCGCTCATCAGCACACCTCGAGCACTAGAAATGTTTCACGCAATGCGAGTCGGTCATTGATAATGTGGCCGCCGACCTCTACCCATGCATGAGCCTTAAATGGCATTTTTTGCACTCCTATCACCATGTGAGCTGAGACCCCCTTGTCTCGAAGCAACTTTACGAGAACCGCTGAGCGCTGAAGGCAAAGTGCCTGTTTGGGGTAGAGACAGCAGGCGACATCAAGGGCGAAGGTGATACCCTCCGTAGCGTTTGGGGCACTTGTCCCTTGCCGCAGTGGGAAGTTTCTGACGCGCCGGTGCAGAGAAGCAAAGTCGTGTCGCGACATAAAGATGTCATGAGCAATGAGGCTTATATAAGCCCTAAGAATGAGCGGAGTCCTGGTCATGGAAACATCCTTCCAAGGATTTGATATCGAGTTCAGTGATTAGGAACGTGAGACGATCTGTAAGAGCGCGAATACGTTCTGCGAGCGGCAGGACAGATTTATGCCCACGTGTGTCGGTGTAGTCCAGAAGGACTGGGTGACGCTGGTCTGTCGTTGATTTCAATCGTGCGATCATCTTGCGCGCATGGAGCGAGTCGCAGCGTTTATCGCGATCACCGGAAATGATGAGGACTGCTGGGTAGTGCGCTCTCCTATCGACGCGGTGATAAGGGGAGAGCCTGTAAAGGGCGGCGAACTCATCCGGATTTTCGGGGGAGCCAAGTTCTGCTACAAAACCGCGGGCTACGCCGAACAGGTGAAAGCGCGTGAGATCGGTGAGCGGACCGAGGACCATTGCTGCGCGGAACAAATTTGGTTGCTGGGTCATCGCGCAGAGTGCCAGCAGGGCACCAGCGCTCTGTCCTGCCAGTCCCAACTGCTCCGGCGTGGTGTACTCGCTTTTGATCAACCACTCGGAGGCGGAAATCAGATCATCGACCGAAGTTTGCTTGTACTGTTTCTGCGCTGCATGGTGCCAGTTCAGTCCACCTTCCCCTCCACCGCGCACATGAGCTGTAGCGCAAGTAAAACCAGCCTCAACCAAAATCGTCAGCAATATGCTGAACTTTGGAGTTGTGCTGACACCGCCCCCTCCGTACGCGCTCAGAAGAACTGGGCGGGCTCCGTTGGCATTTCGAGGATGGATCAGAGTGAGCGGTATCGCTGTTCCGTCTCTGGACGGATATGTGCGGACTTCGATCTCAGAGGCTTCCGGTCTAACGAATTTTGGCTGCTCCCACCACAATTGATGCTGGCCTGTGATGAGATTGACAGCACAAATGCTCGAAGGCTCGGCAATGTCGCTGTGGGAATAGAAAAGACGGTGGCTGCAAACATCAACTAACCCCAAAGTGGACGTTCCGGACGCAGGGTAGCTGATGGTTCGTACAAGCTCACACGATTTCGAATAGACACGGGTGATCATGCTGCTGCCGGCGGTATAGTGGATTACCCAGAGTTTGCCATACCGACTCCAGGAGTGAAGCCGTTCGGCTGTCTCCGGGAAGAGTTCGTTCCAAGCCTGGGGATACGCATGCTCTGGCGAGATGCGGACAATTCTCCCTCGCGGAGCTGCATGAGTTGTGCTGGCTTCGATGGTGTTGGCCGAGAAACGTGGTCCGAAACTTGCACCGGAAAGACGGAGGATCTCATGTGGAAGAGTAAGAAGCGGAAAATCGTGAATGAGAAATCTTGTCTGAGGAACGGACTCAAGAGAAACGATGAGGTAGCCTAGCGCCGAGCCATCTTCTGCGCCTTGTAGGATGAGGCGCAGAGCGGGGCCATCGCCAGCGTAAAAGACCTCGATATCTTCCTGTTGATCGCGACCGAATTCATGGCGCCTGACCGCTCGACGATACTGATACCGGCCTGTCGATTCTTCGTGAACATAGTAGAAGCCGCTTGCTCCCTTATCGAAAACCATACCCCGGTAGAATCCGCGGGGGAGGCCATCTTCGAGCAATACCCTCTCCGCCAAATCGTAGATGCGGATTTCCTGTAAATCTTCGCCACCGGTTCGAACGCCGAATACAAGATAGCGGCCGTCCGGCGAGACCTGAAGAATCGCGAGGGATGTATAGGAGTCCCTGCCTAGCATCGTCACAGAGATGAGCAGCTTTTCCATATTTTTCTTGTCCCGGTAATAGATCGCCTTCTGTTCTTCCTTGGCCTCTCGCTTCAGGTAGAGAAGGCCGCCATGCTGATCCGGTACTGGGAGATCAACGCTGGCAACAGTGAGCAGTTCTGCGACACGACGCTCGACTCTGGATCTCAGTTCCTTATGGTGGTCAAGGTATTTACGATAGGACTGTTGCTCCATTTGAATGAAAGAACGCGTCTCGGGCGACTCCTGCTCCTCAAGCCAGCGGAACGGGTCCTCGACTTCGACTCCGTGTAACACCTCGCGTACGGGCCCCCGTGCAGGGAAGTATGTTCTCCTGGTCGATGTCATGCACTCACCTCCACTGCATGTTCAAGTTCTCTCCTGGTCCGCCGCAGCAGGGACCGGATGAGCGGCCATGCTTGCGCAGGGTCTGGTCGATTGCGGCTTGCGTCCCAGGCGATCAGCCCGTAAACAAATGCTCCGAATGTTGGCGCAAGCGCAATGATCTTCTTGAGTTCCGTGGGACGCACGTATCCGTTCCAAAGAGCGGCATAATGGGAACGAAGTGCTGCTTGATTTCGAGCGAATATGGGATTGGACCTTGCGAGGTCGGCCAAGAGATGTTCCGTGCACAGGAAGGGGTGGCCAATGTAGGTCTCGGCCCAATCCAAGAAGACCGGCCCCCCGCGCGTCGCGAGAATGTTCCCATGCCCAATATCGCCATGTATCAAAGTCTCCGGTATCCCCGCATTCATGAATTCATCGAGTGCCGACTCCAACTGATTTCGCAATTGAAGGAGCTCTCGGCCGGAAAGCGGTTTGGATTTGGTGGAGACTTGCGCTTCCATAGCGCATAGCGCCTCTTGAAAGAAGGGCTCAAAGTGCGAGCGGATCTGTGCGCATGTCCAGTTCTTTGCTCCCAGTGTAGATAGAACATCAACATCGATAGCCAGTTCCCTTTGCATGGCGGCAAGAGCTGTAAGTGCCCGCTCACATTGATCCATCGAGGTCGATTCATTCAGCGGTATACCATTGACATCCTCCATGAGCCATCCATTCCATTCGGGAATCGTGGCAAGTATCTTCGGTAAATAGGCAGGGAACCGCCGAGCCAGCTCAGCGGTTAAGGCGTACTCGCGAGTGTTCGGCTCGCCCACGGCCTTGAACCATACCCTGCGGCCAGAGGCATCGGAGAGAGAGAGCAAGCAGAAGTCAGTTCCTTGGTTCAACTGTCGAATGATAGGCCAGTCGCAAAGGTCTTGATGACTCAAGACCTTTGCCAGTAGCTTTTCAATCGAACCAGGTTGTGCGAACCTTCCAAGTTCGCTCGCCTCGCCCTTCATGATTCTTAGAACGGTGGCTCGTTCTTCATCGGTAAGTTCGCTCGAAGCAATCTCGTCGAGCGCAACGGACAAAAGCCCACCTGACATTGCCTGCTGTGTGCCGATGATCTCAAGGACTGCGCAGTAGCTGAACACTTCGTCACCAGGAAGGGAGGCGAGTTGGACGGTGCAAAGGCCGTACCTTTGATTGATGGCTTCCGTAAGCGCTGCGGCAACTCGCGTATAGACAGGAATCGATTCACGTAGAAGGTGCGGGCCAGTGGCGCCGGCAATCGCAAGAATCTTCATGGAATGCGTCTCAATCAAGACGATTCGGTATTCGATGCGCTGCGAATTGTTTGCTCTGTCGGTCATCTTACCGTTTGCCTTCTGGATGGCTGGAATCTGACGCAGGGGAATGAACAAGGTTCTTGCTCTTCAGTTCGGCGATAAACTCGTTGACATCTGCCGTCACGACGGCGATCTCTGTCCCGGTTTCCGCTGCAATGGTTTTAGAGATTTCGTCAATCTCATGACCCTTGAGAAGGCGTTCCCAGATAATTGCACCGACTGGATTCAAGCTGAACAATTGATCTTTGCTGATGTCGAGAATGACTGCGCCATCGTGGTCAGCGACTGAGCGGATGTGAGCGGGTATGTCAGCCATGTTTCTCCTCTCCGTATGGAAACGTGCCTGTCCCTTGCGCAATGCACAGTTCCACTTAGCTCTCTGTCGGTGCTATTCGCGGAGGCAGAAAGCAGAAGCAACGCAATTCAGATGGGTCGAGTGGATGGTTCTCAGATGAGCCGGGAGAGTTTGCCATCTTTGTAAATGGCCGCCGGTGTTTCCATGAGCGCAAGCACTGTTCGTCCAACCGTGCGGTGAGTCTGACAGTTCTCATCCTCGGATTCAACAGAAACCGGTTCGCAGGAGGCGACAAAATGAAAAGCGCAGAAGTTGTCCCCGTGGCCAAGCAACTCGACGAATGGCGAACTGTCGCCTATCAATCCTGTGAAGTGCGCTTCTTGTCGCTGTGGATCTTTGCGCGCTCCTTGCGACCCCATTCCGATGGGGACTCGTGCAAGTGGTTCTTGAAGAACCGGTTGAAATCCTGCACACGGTTATAACCGAGGGTCGTCGCAACCACACCGACCTTGGTGGGCGGAAAGATACTCAGCATCCAACGGGAGAAGGTCAAGCGGACCTCGACTTGGTACTGCGCCATGGTCAGCTTGTACTCGCCTGTAAACGTGCGCTCGAGTGTACGCATCTCGACCCCGAGTTCTTTCGCGATGGTCGCCATCCGCAGTTGAACGTTACCGTGAGAAGCAAGGATGAAGTGATGCACAACTCGGGCGGGGCTCTTCAGAAGAACCGCAGATGAGTCAGCTCCAGGCAAGGCTCTCAGTGCCCGGATTTCGGCAATGACATCTTTCTCGATCGGCGACCAGGCGCCGGTAGAGGCGCTTATCACGGCTGTTCCCTCCGGGCAGATGACGAGCGAGTCGGCGATACCGATAAGAGTGAAAATAGCCGTTTCAAGAACTGAGGAAGATTCAGCATTGAATCTCCGCACAGTAGATGCACCAATGAAACGGACGTTTTCCATGAAACGGCTTCTTGCAGGCGTCAGTCTTCTTCACTTCTAAACGGAGCGCAGAATCCGAACCGTGCACTGGCGAGGATGAAACTTCCGCCAATATAGGCAGGAGAATACGGCCTCGTGGAAACGTCAATCGCGGGCTTAGGTCTGTTGCTTATGCGAAACAAGAACAACTTGATCATGCTGAATTGTCGAGACACGGGTTAGAGTTGTGTCACTTCGTCGCAAGGAATCGCGGAGGAGCGACATGCTGGCAGGAAGCGATTTCAGATGGTTGCTCGATCGTCTCGGACTGATGCGCATGAGAATTGTGTTCGGTCTATTGTGCGTGTCCTTCGCGGGCATTGCCGCGACGATTGATCCATTAATGATGCGCAGTTTGATCGACCGGGCTCTACCACGAGGCGACCTGCGATTTGCGATGGAGTTGGCCGGTGGGATCGGCCTTTGCTATTTCGGCAGAATCGCTCTCTATACGATGGGTTCGCTTGTCAATTTCTCCATCGCCCAGCACTGTATCCGCGATCTGCGCATCGCTCTCCTCGATCAGATGAACCGGCTTTCGGCCGACTATCACGAGCAGACGCCGACAGGCGAGAAACTGACACGGATTGAACGCGATGTCGACGAGATCGCGAATCTGGGCGCAGAAACCGCCAATCAGAGCCTACGAGCCGTCCTGTTCTTCGTGCTCAACCTGGCGATGATGGCCAGGTTGAATCTGCCCATGACTCTGACCGCTTTGCCTCTGATGCCGCTATTCGCCATCATCCAGCGACGGTTCAGCGCGTTATTGAAGACGAGAGCTGATGAGGCGCGTAGCGAAGTCGACGTGGCAGCCAGCATGTTGAACGAGCACCTTGCAGCAATCCCGCAGATTCAACTTCTCGGCGCCGAGGAGAGATCCGCGCATCAGGCTCGATCTCTGTGAGAGGGGATGCTGCGAGCGCAGTGGGTTCAACGGCGAACGCAAATGGGGTTCAGCCTGTCGATCAGCGCTGTTCTGGTTGTACTCGCTCTTGGCAGCGCCAAGGTAGTTGCCGGCACCCTGACTATCGGTGGTCTGGTGGCGTTCTACGCTTATAGCACACGGGTGTTTGATCCAATCAGCTCGGCGATGGACCTTTATGCACGCCTCCTGACGGTTGGAGCAAGCATTCGCCGGGTGCGCGAACTGCTCGTGCTTGAGCCCAGCGTACGGGATACCGGAACAATGCGCTTCAACTCGCCCCAACTGCATCGCGGCTTCAGGAGCGAGGATGTGTGCTTCTCGTATGGAGGAAAGCCCGCACTGCTGAACATCATGCTTCGCATTGATCCGGGGGAACGGCTTGCAATCATTGGTGCGAGCGGATCGGGCAAGAGTACCTTGGCTCGCCTTCTTGTGCGCGCCGCCGATCCGGAAGTCGGTTGCATCTTTCTCGAAGAGCACCCTCTCGCGTGCTACACGTTGGCCTCTCTGCGGGACACGGTTCGTTTTGTCCCACAGCATCCGGTGCTTTTTCAAGGGACGATCCGGGAGAACCTGCTGTATGGCAATCCTCTGGCGACGACCACAGACATGCTCCGAACCATTGAGGCGGTCCGGCTTGCGCCTGTGCTCAGAGCACTCCCCAACGGTCTGGACACCCCGCTCGGGCCGGGTGCAGCTGGTCTTTCGGGGGGAGAACGCCAAAGGCTGGCCATCGCCCGTTCGCTCTTAAAGGAGTCGGCCGCACTCATTCTGGATGAAACAACTTCGGCCCTGGACACTCCGACAGAATGTTCCGTGTTTGCGTCCCTTGCGGAATTACGTCCACGTCAAACGCTCATCGTGATCTCGCACCACATCAGCTCACTTATGTGGGTAGACCGCTTCGCTCTGCTTGATCAGGGGAGAATTATCGCAACGGGAGATCACTCAATGCTGTATGCGCAGTCGGCTTTATATCGCACATTGTTCGACGCTTCAGCTCACAACGGAACGTAAGCTGAATTCCTTCGGTCTTGTGTGGCCCCGCCGAGGCTTTCTGAATCCTGGCATTGATGTCCGGTATTCCCCGATCCGAGAAAACCGGTTCCGTTGAGGGCACATGCTCCAGGTACGACTGGATCGATCACTCCAACATGAGCCCGGTATAAGCATCCAGGTCATGCCAAGGAAGCACCGTTCCTTCAGCCTGCACCTGTTCTTAAACAATCTGCCTGGCCACCTCGGGCGCATAGCAAAAGCCGAGCTTCGCCAACTCGCGGAGCGCAGTTGTCTTTCCCGAACCCGGCCCGCCTGATATTACAAATAGATTAGGCTTATTGACCATTGGCTTCGCTAAGGATCACCGCAATGGTGATCAAAAGAATCTCTTCCTGTTAATGTTATTGCGTCCGTGCCACTGCGTTTCAAACCCAGGATAGGCCATATCCCAGAGATCAAAATTGACCACAGAGAAAAAATGAATGGACCGTGCGCAACATTCCACCCTGAACAGCGTCCATACTGGCGTAGGATCATTCCACGCAGGTAGAAGGGACTGCTCAACCCATTGTCGATCAGGGTCCCATTCACGACAGCCGCTAGCGCCGCCGCGAGAGTTCTCCAGACAAGGACGCGGACAAAGATCCTGTATCCATCCTGGAGACAGCTCTTTAGGCCGTGTGCGCTCGGGTTCATCGGACTGGCAATTGCCGTTGTTCTGTTGGGGGGTGGGTACAAGCTGTCACTTTATCAACGCCACGCGGCTTCTTCGTCGCGGGTTCCGGTTGTGAAAATGTTGATGGAGACGCGTAACGCCTCTATCACTGCAATCTTCAAATTTAAGGGCAAGCCGCATCTGGCATATGGTTCACCGGCTCTTTCTGCCCCCCTTCAGCAATGCCCCTGCCTCAACCGGAGCATCGCCTATATTCTTCCCGCCTGTAGACGTCGCGTTACATATTTTGATTTTCTGATTCCATTCCGTTCTCCCCCTTCACTTCGCTTCTCGCTGGCATAGCCAGCATTGCGGTTTTATACCGGAGTTGGCGCTGTAGCGGCTCACTCTGGAAAGACCCCTGTCTCGAAGCGTTCTCTCAGTGGAGGAACCCTATGTATTCCCGCTGGTTTCTGCTCGCAATTTTGCAGGCAGTTACGCTGTATGCCGTTTGGCGGATGGGACGATCTGGAAGCCGCAAACTTCGCGGCAGCGTTCCATTTGCCCCGCCCCTACCTGCCCATATCAGCAGCGCAGCCGAGTCCACAACGAAATGGACCCGGCCGATGAAATGGATCTCAATCGGCAAGTTCGTTGCGGTTCTTACAAAGTGTCGCGATCTCATTGAGGCTGGCCTGAAACCAGGCGCGCAGTGGGTTTCGATTCCGGTCCCGGCGGCGTTCGGGCTTCTCGTCTCTCTGAACGAACGGGAGAACGAATTGAAGTGGCCTCCCGCGGATAGAACTGCTGGGGTCTACGGCGCTTCGAACTTCTGCATCTCGAAGATCGAAGCGAGCCCTTGTATCGAGGGCTCAGCGCCAGTTTATGTTCTGGAAGACGAATTTAGCCTTGCGGAGGGTGCATGAACAGGCTTAGCAATGCCGTTCGAAGCGTCAACGAAGCCGCCATCGGAAGTCTGCCCCAAGGGGAAAGTCGGAGTCCGACGGCGATTCACGTAATGTCTATAGGCCCGATTGATCTCGGGAGCATGGTCCACGATGTGCTGCGTGTCGGCCCGAAGTTCAGTCTCTCCATAGCGCCCGATTGCCGGGATCTGTGGGTGATTCCGAAGCAGGAATCCATTCAGGTGGCGATCCTTCACCACACGCTTTCTTTGTTTGAACTTGAGGATGCAAGCCGGTTTATTCGCCAGCGGTGGCCCCACGCCAGAATTCTGGTACTCCGCATGGGAGAAGGCTTTCTCGACGATAGTCTGTACGACGAGCGTGTAGCGCCGGACGTGGCTCCGGCTGTTCTGCTTATGACCATCGAGCGGCTGACGAGAGAGTGGCGCATATGCAAGCCAACAAGCCTTGAGGTGAACTGACAGAAGATATACGCGGATAAGTGGGCGCAATGAAAATGCCTGCCACTTGCAGACAGGCATTTCCGACCATGACTTTTGAATTTGCATGTTTTCGGAGTTTAGGTACTAAGCAATGAAAACTCAGTTGAAGGTGATTATTAAGCAATGTTGCAAGTTTTGGATTATCCAGGAGTGAGGGCTTTTCCATCGCTCAGACAATGGAGAAGATCGTGAAAACGGGCTGGGAGGGGGAGTGCGTAAACAATGGATTCACCGCTCTGGAGATCGACCGGCTGCGCACCTGTTTTATTGCCTGCGATGAGGCGCTTCTTGGAAGTGCAACTTTTGCGGAAAATGAGGGTTTACTGTGATACTAGATGTAAGCTATGTGTATCCGGTTCGCCTAATCCGGTCGTGGTACATCGTCTCATGCGTATGAATCGCACAAGTCGCCGCACCCCACCCCTCACCGCGATGGGGATATTTCTTTTGGCCTGTGCCGTATTCGGATGGGGCTTACAGTACAAGATATCGCTCTACTGCCAAGCGGATGAGCAGTCGGTTTCAATTCCACACGCAAAATTGCTTTCCGAAAGGGAAAGGCCCGTCTCTAGTCTCGACGGAGCTTCAATTAGTCCCTCGTCTGCGCAACCACAATCGTCGGCGTTTTATCCGCTGTTTTTGATCGTTACTTTGATGTTGGGGTTGTGTCTTTCGGTTGATGTGTGGATGCGTGCCTCAAGAGTAGTTGACGCTATCACTCAGCAGCGGCGTGCCCACTCGAATTTCTTTTCTTTCCGCCCCCCTCCAGTTTCACCCTTCTCCTACTGTCATCGGTCATCAGGAAACGTCGTTTTCTGATGACCGGCCGGTATAGAACAGCTTGATATCATCGGCGCCGGAGGTGCGGTCGTCGGTCGATCATCGTCTGGGCGGCTGGAAGTTGTAAGGTATTTTCGGGAGAAGACGGAAAGAACGAACCCCGCTGTTAGAGCAGCGGGGTTCTTTATAGGTAACCTTCATGCCAAAACGAAGGCAACCGTGAGTTGGTTTTACCTTGGCATGAACCGTTGCCGTTGTCAAAGGGCGTCTGTGCGCGCGGATGGCGGTTCATGGGGAAGTTGTTCTCCGGCTTAGGTTTTGCCGCAACATTGACTGTCGAAATCTGTTCTGGATTTGCACCTGCTGCGATCGCGGCCAGCGCTATTGCAGCGCGGAGTGCCGCAGCCAGGCCCGGCGCCGGCAACATCGCGCCGCGAACCGGCGTCATCAGCAGAGCGCCGAGGGACGGCTGGATCATCGTGATCGCCAGCGTGCCTATCGTTGCCGCCAGTTCCCGCGCCGCGTGACGGATCAAGGTTCCCAGGCAGAGATTTCTCATTCACCATCGGAGAGTAGGAAAGCGGTCACGATGCCGGCGTTCGCGCCGTTGCGTGTCCGGCGGGGCAATGGACCGCGTTGCGTGGTCTGCGGCCAGGCCGGCCGCTTCGTCGATCCTTTTCCGCGCACATCTTCTCGCAGGTGAGTTGAGATGATCGATCCGGAAGTGCGGGTTCAGATCCGCCGCTACTTTTACGCCGAACACTGGAAGATAGGTACCATCGCGCAGGCACTCGGGCTTCATCCCGACACCGTGCGGCGCGCCATCGAGGTAGAGCGTTTTCATCGTGCCGAGCAGTTGCGTGCCACGATGCTCGACCCCTATCTTCCCTTCGTGCGCCAGACGCTGGAAGTGCATCCGCGCCTTTGCGCCACGCGGCTGCATCATATGCTGCGTGATCGCGGTTACACAGGCAGCATCGAGCAACTGCGGCGCGTGGTGGCGCGTTTGCGCCCGCAGCCGCAAGAGGCCTTTCTGCGCCTGCAGGTGTTCGCCGGCGAGCAGGCGCAAGTGGACTGGGCTCATTTCGGCTCGGTCACGATCGGCCGCGCAAAACGGACTCTGTCCTGCTTCGTGATGACCTTGTCCTGGTCGCGAGCGCTGTATCTGGAGTTCTTCTTCGATCAGACGATGGAGAGCTTTCTGCGCGGCCATGTGAATGCGTTCCGCTCGTTCTCCGGCGCGGCAAGAGTTGCGCTCTACGACAACTTGAAATCCGCGGTGTTAGAACGGCACGGCAGCCAGATCCATTTCAACCCGCGGCTGCTGGAGCTGGCGGCGCACTATCACTTCGTGCCGCGCCCGTGCCAGGTGCGGGCCGGTAATCAAAAGGGTCGCGTGGAGCGTGCGATTCGCTATGTGCGCGATTCGTTCTGGGCGGCCCGCACCTTCACCACGCTGGAAGAGTGCAATCGCCAAGCGCTCAAGTGGCGCGACGCGGTTGCTCATCAACGTCCCTGGCCGGACGATCGCAATCGCACGGTTGCTCAGGCCTTCATCGATGAGCAGCCGCGCCTGTTGCCGCTGCCGCTGCATCCGTTCTCGACCGACTGCGTAATCCCGGTGCGCTCGGCCAAGACTATCTATGTGCGCTTCGACGGCAACGACTACTCGATTCCACCCGAGGCCGTCGGCCGTTCGCTCATGCTGACGGCATCCGATACCGAGGTGCGCATCCTCGACGGCGCGCGGGAGATCGCCCGCCATCGCCGCAGCTACAACCGCCAGCAACTGGTTCTCGACCCGGCACATCAGCAGGCCTTGTTGCGCAGCAAGCGCAAGGCGCGCGAATCCACACGCGCCAGCCGTTTGGAGTTGGCCGTTCCGGAGAGCGCAATCCTGCTGGAACGAGCCTTCTCCGAAGGAGAATCGGCCGCGCAGCAGAGCGCGCAACTGCTCGACTTGCTTGATCGCTACGGTACACAAGCGATGCGACGCGCGGTCCGCGAGGCGCTTGAACGCAACACGCCCCGCGCCTCTTCGGTGGCCTTCCTGTTGCGCCAGTCCAATCATGCCATGCCGCTTCCGCTGGATCTGAGCCGCCATCCGCAGGCCCAGAACCTCGAAGTCCGTCCACACGATCTGGAGACCTACGATGAGCTCGCCCACCGACGCGATGAAGAACCCGAATCATAGTCTGCGCGAACAGTTGGAGCGGATCGGCCTGCGTGCCGTAGCCGCACAAATGGATGACATGCTGGCCCACGCCACCGAGCAGCGCTGGTCGCCGCGCCAGTTGCTCGAACAGTTCGCGCAGATCGAAGTAGCCGAACGCACGCACCGCAGCCTCGAACGCCGCCTGCGTACCGCCGAGATCCGCAGGTTCAAGCCCGTGGCCGATTTCGACTGGTCGTGGCCGACACGCATCGAGCGCGATGTCGTTGAGAGGGCGCTGACACTGGACTTCCTGGCCGAGGCGCGCAATCTCGTTCTGGTCGGCGCCAACGGACTCGGCAAGACCATGATCGCGCAAAACATCTGTCATGCCGCGGTGCTGGCCGGCCACTCCGTCTTGTTCCGCACCGCTTCGGCGCTGTTGGAGGAACTGCATCGGCAGACGCCCGAAGGACGCCTGCGCAAACTGCGCGCCTACGCCAACGTGGCACTACTGTGCATCGATGAAGTCGGGTATCTTTCCTTCGACGACAAGTCTGCCGACCTGCTCTACGAAGTCATCAACCGGCGCTACGAGCAGAAATCGCTGATCCTGACCACCAACAAACCCTTCAAAGAATGGAACGAGGTATTTCCCAACGCTGCCTGCATCGCCACGCTGCTGGACCGCCTGCTGCATCACGCCGAGGTGACCGTCATCGAAGGCTCCAGCTACCGCGTCCGCGAAAGTGAGCAAGAGACAACGGCCCGCCGCAGGAGGAAGAAATGAGCCAACCGGACACTGCGGCCTCTTACGTGACTTCGGTCATCACCTTCTACCTCGAAATGCCGGACACGCCCATGCGCGTGAGCGTCTCCGACCAATGGCTTGCACGGCACTTCCACCAGGACGGCGTCCCGCTGGATACCGTCGAAACGGCCTTGCTGCTGGGCTCGCTGCGCCGACTGATCCGCCCCCCAGATGCTCCTCGGCTGTCGCCCATCCGCTCGCTGGCCTACTTCCGCCCCGTCATCGAAGAACTCTGCGAACAACCCGCGCCGGAGAACTACCGCGAGTACCTCCGACTCAAACTACGCCAGGCCGCAAAGACCCTGTCGGCCGATGACCGGAAAAATACGTTTTCTGATGACCGCTAACACCTACTAATCACTTCCTTCCAAGTATCCTGACGGACCCATGTTGATTGACTGGGCCCGTGATGCTCTGTGATGTCTTGGAACACGTCCATTCTATTCGTACTTCAATAGGGGTGTTCACATCATGTCTATGCGATCTTCAACGGTCGTCATCGGGGCAATGTTCCTCGTTGCGCTGCCATGCCTTGTTTTCACTGGCTGCAAAGAAAAGCAGCCTTCCTCTGCTCCTCCAATGACCGCCTCAGTGGCTCCGGTCACACGAGGCGACTTATCCAACACCCTTACGGTTGCAGGAGAATTCCAGCCTTATCAGGAAGTCGAACTGCACGCGAAGGTCTCCGGATACATTCGCCGTATCAACGTCGATATTGGCGATCTGGTCAAGAGCGGACAAGTCATCGCCACCTTGGAAGTGCCGGAATTGAACGCTCAGGTTGCCGGATCGGAAGCCGAGGTGCGACACAGCAAGTCAGAGATTGCGAGAGCGCAAAGCGGTGTGGAACTTGCAGAGGCCAGCGAGGCTGCGCTTCACGGTGCATATCGGCGTCTTCGCGAGGCAGCAAAGGTGCGTCCTGGCCTGGTTGCCGAGCAGGAATTGGATGACTCCCATGCCAAAGACCTGGATGCCGAAGCGAAGGTGAATGCCGCCAAAGCGGCGCTTGAAGCGGCACGAGAGCAACTTGGCGTTTCAAATGCAGACCACCAACGGGTTGCGGCACTACAGGGCTACTCGGTTGTGACCGCCCCTTTTACAGGTGTCATCACGATGCGCTACGCGGATGTCGGCTCGCTGATACAAGCAGGGACAACCTCAAATACGCAATCGATGCCGGTGGTGAAACTGGCCCAGAGCGATCTTCTACGGCTGCGTATGCCTGTGCCTGAAGAGGATGTGCCCTACATCAAGGTCGGCGGTGGCGTCCAGATCAAGCTCCAAGCTACGGGAAAGATCATCTCCGGAAAGATCGTCCGATTCACGCGCGAGTTGACAACGGCTACCCGCACCATGCTGGCGGAAGTCGATGTGACAAATTCAGATCTCGCGCTCAGCACTGGAATGACGGCGGAGGCAACCATTGTTCTTCAAGAGCAGAAAAGCGTGCTCACGGTCCCGGCGGGTGCCGTTCTCAAAGGGGACGGACAACCGTTTGTATTGATCGTGGATGCTGCCAACAAGGTCCAGAAGGTGCAGGTCGTAGTCGGGATTCAAGGGCCTGACCGGATCGAGATTACCCAGGGCCTCGCCGAGCATCAGAACGTGATCGTCTCCGGACAGGCGAACTACCAGTCTGGCCAAATCGTTCATCAGGTCGTCAGCACCATTGCCATGCCGAAGCAGGAGGGCGCACAATAATGTCTTCCTTCGCGATCAAATATCCTTTCTTCATCCTGATGATGTGCCTGTTTGTGATTGTGGTCGGAATCACGACGGTCACAAGTATGCCGGTCGACCTGTTTCCCGAGGTCAATATCCCGGTAGTGGTGGTTGCAACGTTTTACTCTGGAATGCCGCCCGAACAGATTGAATCCGACATCACCAATAGCTACGAACGGTTCTTCACCCTGGGCAGCGGCATCGACCATATCGAATCCCGTTCACTGCCCGGCGTCAGCCTCATCAAAATCTATTTTCAGCCTGGCACAGATGGCAACGCGGCGGTCAGCAACATATCGAATCTAGCCATGGCGAATCTGCGCCGCCTGCCTCCCGGCACCCTTCCTCCAGTCGTCCTGAAATTCGACGCGGCCAACCTGCCTGTCTGCCTCATTACGCTCAAGGGACAAGGCCTGAATGAAACACAACTGAAAGATCTGGCCCAGTTCACTGTCCGCAATCAAGTCGCCAATGTCCCGGGCGCATCCGTTCCGCAACCATATGGTGGCCGATACCGCCAGATTATGGTGTACGTCGATCCGGTGAAACTCGAAGCTCACCAGATGAGCGTCATGGATGTGGTGGATTCGCTCAACAAGTCGAACCTGATTCTTCCTGCCGGCGATGTTCGCATTGGCATGAAGGACTATAACATCTACGCCAACAGCCAAGTGCCCGTTGTGGACCAGATCAACGATCTGCCATTGAAAACAGTGGGCAATGCCTCCGTGATGGTTGCAGATATAGGCAAGGCAAAAGACGCCGGGCAATTGCAAACCAATATCGTTCGCGTGGATGGGCAACACTCCGTCTACATTCCAGTGCTGAAGCAAGGCGGCAATTCGAACACGATCACCATCGTCGATGGAGTCAAGAAGGCCGTTGCACACCTGCTCGATATTCCATCCGTGCTCAAAACGAACGTGGTCTTTGACCAGTCCGCATTCGTCAAGCTTGCGGTCAAGAATGTCATTAACGAGGGAACGATCGGCCTGTGCCTCACGGCGCTGATGATCCTTCTCTTCCTCGGAAATGTCAGGGCTACGATTGCGGTTCTCATCTCGATTCCAATCTCTGTCCTGGCCACATTTCTCGGACTCAATCTCGGAAGCAGCTCCATCAATACCATGGTACTCGGTGGACTGGCGCTTGCTTTGTCGCGTCTTATCGATAACTCGGTAGTTGTCCTCGAGAACATCTTCCGCCATATGGAGATGGGAGAAGCCCCGGTAGTTGCTGCCGAACGCGGCGGCAAGGAGGTTCAACTTGCCGTGCTGGCCGCAACCGTCAGCACTAGTATCGTTTTCTTCCCGGTCCTGCTGCTCTCCGGGGTGAGCAAATATCTTTTCACGGCATTGGCCTTGGCAGTTGTCATAGCTCTCTTCGCGTCCTATGCCGTTGCAATGACCGTGGTGCCGCTGTTCTGCGCTAAATTCATTACGATCGATCCCGATCTCAGTCATGAAACTTCGCGGGAAGCCGCTGCTGGTACGACCTTTGAGACGAAAGCCGTCGCGAAAAGAAGGTTTCGTATGTTTCGCGTGGTCGTCGAAAAATTCAATCTTGCATTCCGAAACATGGAGTCATGGTACACACGGAAAGTCGGAGAGGCACTGGAGCACGCGGGAATGGTTGTCAGTGTGATCTGTGCATGCGTGCTGCTCAGTTTTGTCCTCTATCCCTTCATCGGGAAGGCCTTCTTCCCGCGCACCGATCCAGGCCAGTTTGTTGTGAATGTGAAAGTTCCCGCTGGAACAAGGATCGAGGTGACAGACGATTACATCGCGAAGATGGAACAGGACATTCGGAGCGTGGTCTCGCCGAAAGATCTCAATATGATCGTCTCCAATATCGGAATCACCCCCGACTTGTCAGCGATCTACACATCCAACTCCGGCATGCACACGGCTTTCATTCAGGTCAGCCTCAAGGAGGAACACAAGGTCGGAAGTTACGCATACATGCAGAAGGTGCGTGAAAAGCTTGCCACGGATTTTCCCGATGTGGCAACGTACTTTCAAGCCGGAGGCCTGGTTGACTCGGTAGTAAACCAGGGGAAGCCTGCGCCAATCGACATTCAGATTGGCGGCAATAATCTGCAACAAGCGTATGCCCTTGCTTTGGCGACGGCGGCCAGGCTCAAGAAATTGGACTCGGTCAATGACGTACTCATACCGCAGGATCTTGATTACCCGGGGCTAGAACTGAACATCAGTCGTGAACGTGCAGGCCTGCTCGGAATCACGCCGAAAGATGTCGTAGACAATGTCATCACTGCGCTTACGTCGGATGGCATGATCGCACCAAGCTTCTGGGTCGATCCCAAGACGGGCAACAGCTACATGCTGACCGTCCAGTATCCGGAGTCGCAAATTAAGACCATGACAGACTTCCGGCAAATTCCTCTTCGGTCGCCGGATGGCTTGAATACGACGCCGCTCCAATCCTTGGCCGACATCAAGGAAATCAATACGCCAACGGAGGTAGACCATTACCAGCTGCGCCGCGTCTTCGACATCTATGTCATGCCGAAGACAGAAGACCTCAGCCATGTCAACAGGCAGGTGAAGTCGATCGTTCAACAGATGCAACCGCCCAACGGCGTGACGGTGAAAGTTCGCGGCACAGTGCGTGACATGGAGGCGTCCTTCTCCAGCTTCGGCATCGGCCTGATCCTCGCAGTGGTTCTTGTCTACCTGATTCTGATGGCGCAGTTCGCGTCATTCTCAGACCCGTTCATCATTCTGCTCGCAATTCCACCCGCGCTTTCCGGAGCGCTCGCATTCCTGTTCGTCACCGGGTCGACCTTGAACGTGATGTCGCTCATGGGGATTGTCATGACAACTGGTATCGCGGTCTCGAACAGCATCTTGATCGTCGAGTTCACAGGGACGTTGCGCAAGGAAGGCAAAAAAATAAAGGAAGCGTTGATTGAGTCGTGCAAAGCTCGCTTGCGGCCCATCTTGATGACAAGTCTTGCGACCATCCTTGGCCTCATCCCCATGGCTCTGGCGCTGGAGCCCGGCAGTGAGCAATATGCTCCACTGGCTCGCGCCATTCTGGGCGGTCTCACAGTATCGGTCGTTGTCACCGTGTTTCTGGTTCCGGCCGCTTACCTACTGATCCATCGCAAGGACGATCAAGCCGCAACGGTTGGGGAGGTCCAGGCATGAAAGCAACAAGAAGAATCTACTTCGCACTGACAATCAGCATGATTGCTGCTGAATTGTGTGCCCAAAGCTCGTCGACCGCGCTTCCAGATGCGCCAGGAACTCACACATTTCTGTTGGCGAGCGCACAATCCGCAACCTCTCTCTCCTCTCCGCTGCCCACGCCGACAGAGGGGACTCCAACTCTACTCACACGTCAACAGGCAGAGCAGATAGCGCTGGCAAATAATCCACGCATTCGCATCAGTCAATTGATCGCCAGGATTCAGCATCAGGCTGTGCGGGTGCGGCGTGCCGACGAACTCCCTAACTTGAGCGGCAACATTACAGCTGTCACCGCAAATACGGGAAGCAGAATCTCCAGCGGTTATCTGACCGCCTCAAGTCTCCTGGAACATGCAGGCATGGGCGTCCAATTGAATCAACTGATCACGGACTTTGGACGTACACGGAATCTCGTGGCTTCTGCGCAACTTCAGGAAAGGGCGCGCGTAGCCGATGCCGAGGCCAACAGGCAAGATATCGTGCTGGCGACCGATCAAGTGTTTTTCGCCGTCATTGAAGCGCAAGAGACATTGCAAGTTGCGTTTCAAACAGTTTCCGCACGACAGACGCTTACCGACCAGGTAAGCGCGCTTACGTCGTCGAAATTGAGGTCGGATCTGGATTTGAGCTTTGCTCAAGTCAACTTATCTCAGGCAAAACTGTTGCAACTCAACGCGCAAAACAACCTGGATGCAGCCAAGGCTGCCCTGAGTGCCGTACTCGGGTACGACAAGCAGATGGACTTTCAACTGGTTGACGATAAAACATCGTTACCGCCGCTGCCTGCAAGTTCCGAGGCTCTCATTGTTCAAGCGATTCAAAACCGCCCCGATCTTCAATCTCTGAGATTCAATGAGCAAGCCGCGCAGAAGTTCAGCAAAGCACAACATGAGCAACTGCTTCCGACAATCAGCGCTCTTGGAGTTGTCGGCGGCACTCCCGTGGGTTCATCGCAATACTTCACATCAAACTGGTACGGCGCCGTTGGCGGAAACGTGAGTATCCCAATCTTTAATGGATTCCGATTTACGGCGCAAGCTTCGCAAGCTGCCTTGCAGGCGAAAGCTGCTGCTGAGGAGACGCGTGCTCTTCGTGAACTGGTAGTTCGCGATGTCCAGACTGCGTGGCTGAATGCGAATACGGCTTTGCAGAGAGTGACCGTAACGACCGAACTGCTGAAGCAGGCAAATACAGCTCTTGATCTCGCAAAGACGAGGTACGATCTCGGACTCAGCTCGATTGTTGAGTTGAGCCAGGCTGAACTTCAACAGACAGAAGCGGCCATCGGCAATGCGAATGCACGGTCGCAATACAACTTCGCAATAGCGACGATCAACTTCCAGACGGGCGTGCAACCATGACCATGAACTCCGAGGAGGCGAAGAATGCTCATTACAGGGGATAGTCCAGCGATCCAGTTTGACTCCGTAATCTTTGCGACCGACTTTTCACGGGAATCGCAAAACGCCGGTTTGTATGCATCGGCATTCTCAAGATTCTTTGTATCAAAGCTAGTGGTCGCGCATGGATTCATTCTGACCCAGGCGGCCCTTGAAGTGGAAGTGGAAAAGCCGCTATCGAGCCAACTGCGAATCGATTTGTTCCATGAGCTATCGAGAGCAGCGGAGGCGCTTCCGGCTGGACGGGGAGACACGGAAAAGGTTCTGCTTGATGGAGACCCTCGCAAGGCGATCCCAATCTTGGCACATCGCAGAAGTCCGTCGCTTGTCGTAATGGGCACTCATGGCGGAGGCGCCATTGATCGATTCATCCTCGGCTCCACCGCTGAAGGGATTCTGCGTCAATCGAGCGAACCCTCTCTCACCGTTGGTCCGAAGGTGAATAATCTTGCTGCAGGTCCACTCAGGATTCGCCGAATCCTTTATGCTTCGGATTCCACTGCGGAGGCCGCTCATGGCGCTGCTGTCGCCGTTGCTTTGGCCAGGGCATTCTCCGCCGAACTCGACGTTTTAAACGTGATTCGGTCAGGCGATATCACTAACCCAGAAGACCTTCCTCGTATTGAGGCGAATTATTACGGAGCAATCGAAGCGATCATGCCGCAGAATGCGCGTCAAGTCTGCGATCCGCATACGTTTGTCAGTGTTGGTCAACCGCACACCAGGATACTGAAGCATATTGACGAGCGAAAGATCGACCTTCTGATTCTTGGCCTGAGGAAAAGCAAACACTTTGGAGTACAGAGCAGGACTTCAGGGGTGTTTCCAATCATCGTGAAGGCAAGATGCCCTGTCCTTTCGGTTGCTTCTGGGACGCCCCCTGAGACGTCCTGAACCAAAGCTGGTTCCGTGTCCGCCTACCCAATTGCTTGACGGTTCGTCCGCATTGGGTAGGCTCCGATGGCTCAATCAACCATTACCGCGGGATTATCATTGGACCCCTTACTTCTGGGCCATGGTCATTTTGTCTCGCGTCGTCTTTCACATCGCTTCGATCCTTACGCAGATCGCGATAGTGGTTGCTTAAGGCATATTAGGCGGCGGCATACATCAATATTCCAGACACTGCTTTCTTGCGTCTGGTATTGTGCCTTCGCGAAAGCCAGCCTCTTGATGCCGGGAGCAAAGTTTTGATTTGTTGCTTGAACAAGCAATTTGAAACGTTTAGTGCCCACTCTCCGGTCGGTCCACTTTCCCGCGAAATTTGCTGTACACAAAGACAACATAACCGATGGCGAGCACCATGCCAATGCCCCACCAGACCAAGCCGACAGCAAGTGTATGCTGACCGGAGATGGCGCGACTGAGCGTGATGTCGTTCGCAGTGCCGGTGGTGGCAGGAAGCAGCGTGGGATAGACTCCCCAGCACGCTCCAGCCAGCATGAAGAACAGGTAAAGGCACGAGGAGAGAAACGCTTTGACCGGCTGAGCCTTGCGGTTGAAGAGCCAGAGAGCGAACAGGGACACAGCGACGCCGACAGGCACAATGAACGTAGCTGGATAGTTGAAGTAATTGTTCAGACTGGCCGGGCGTACGGTGATTGTGGCCAAGAGGCTGACCGCGGTGAGCACGATCAGAACAAACCAGAGTGGTGTGACGATGCGGCGAGCGCGCTGCTCGAGTTCTCCTGATGTTTTGACGGTGAGCCAGAGCGCGCCGTGAAGGGTGAGAGCGACAAGAGCGACCAGGCCGCCAATAACGGTGTACCAGTCGAGAATGCCGGGGTGCGGACCGGGTTGCCAGTTGGTCCAGAGGGGCAGAAAGAAGTAGCCGTCTGCTTGCAGCGGAACACCGCGCAGCACGTTGGCGAGAGCGGCTCCGAAGAAGATGGTGAGCAAGGCGCTGGCCAGACCGAAGAGGCCATCGAGCAACGCACGCCAAACGCCAACATCGACGTGGTTGCGCAACTCTAGAGTTATACCGCGCAGGATCAGCAGCCAGAGCACGATCATCAGCGGCAGATAGAAGCCGCTGAAAGCCGAAGCATAGAGAAGCGGAAAGGCAAAGTACAGTGTGCCGCCGCCGGACAGCAGCCAAACCTCGTTGCCATCCCAGACCGGACCGATGCTGGCGAGTGTTGCGCGGCGTTCGCCTTCGTTGCGAACCAAAAACAGGTGAAGCACACCTACGCCCATATCGAAGCCGTCCAGCACCACGTAACCGACAATCATCACAGCAACCAGCCAGAACCAGATGAATCCCATCATAAAGAAACCCCTTTTACTCTCAACTTTTCCGCGCAGGTGAAGAGCATCAATTGGCGTGTGTGGCTTCAGCGGCAACAGCCTTCGCTTCCGGCCCGTTGCTGATCTCGCGATAAATCAAGACCGTGAAGAGAATGCCCATCAGCAGATAGAGTCCCATGAAGCCCAGCAGCGTAAAGAGTCCATTGCTGGCCGAAACGGTGCTCGAAAAACCCTCGCTGGTGCGCATCAGACCATAGATAAGCCAGGGCTGGCGGCCCAGTTCTGCGGTCATCCAGCCTGCGGTGTTGGCGATGTAAGGCAGCGGAAAACTCAACAGCAGCGCCCACAACGCCCAGCGCGCGGTGTAGAGGCGATTGCGCCAGAGCAGGAATGCGGAGACGATCATCAAAGCGACAAACCATGTTTCGAGTCCTGCCATGATGTGGTAGGCGTAGTAGAGCAGCGGCAGAGCGGTGGGCCACTGGTCGTTGGGAATCTGATCGAGTCCTTTGACTTCAGCCTTGGTGGTTCCGTAGATGAGGAAGCTCAACAGATCGTTGACGACGATAGGATTATCAATCCGGCCGGTCTCTTCATTGGGCTGGCCCATCAGCACGAGGCCTGCGCCGGTCTCGGTCTTGAAGAGTCCTTCCATTCCGGCGATGGCGGCGGGTTGGTAGCGCGCAACGTATTTGCCATGCAGATCGCCTGTGGGAAAGATGATGAGGATCGAGGCGATGACGCCAGCAGTGACGCCGACTTTGAGAAATATGCGTCCATAGTTCGGCAGTCGGCCATCCAACAGATAAAAGGCGCCCACGGCACTCATCACAAAGGAGCCGGTGATGACCGCGCCGGTCATATTATGTGCGTATTGCAACAGACCCCAGGGGTTCAGAAGCAGTTGCCAGAAGCTGAGTACCTCGAACTGCCCATTGGGCAGGCGGTCGTAAGAGACCGGATGCTGCATCCAGGCATCGGTAACGATGATGAAGAATCCTGAGATCCAGGAGCCTACGAAAACCATCACCGCCGAAAACCAGTGCAGCGTCTTCGAGAGCCGCTTTTCTCCATAAAGAAAGAGGCCGAGAAAGGCCGACTCCATAAAGAAGCTGAAGACGCCTTCCATGGCCAGCGGTTGACCGATGACGCCGCCGGAGAGCCGCGCGAAGCGTGCCCAGTTGGTGCCGAATTCGAATTCCATGGGAATGCCGGTGACCACGCCGAAGACGAAGTTGATGGCAAAGATGCGGCCCCAGAAGCGCGCTGCCCTGTTCCACTCTTCGCTGCCGGTTTTGAGCGCCACGGACTTGAGCACCACGATCAACAACGCCAGCCCCATGGTGAGTTGAGGAAAGAGATAGTGGAAGGTGATGGTAAAGGCAAAATGTAGGCGGTGGATCAATTCAGCAGTCATTGAGAACTCCTGTCCCAGGACGTGCACGGGGAAGTGCCACATAATTCTGGCCTGGTATGAACACCGCGCAGCAGCGCATACCAGGTTGTGAACTATCCAGGCGTCGACCTAAATTGTAGGTGCACTTTACTACTAGCCCAGCGTACCATATCCCCGTTAGCCCTTATGAATGAGGTTATGAACGAATCAGGCTGATAAGAGAGAAGGCGAACGGCAACGATCTGAGCTCTGAGCAGCTTTGATCGCGTGAATGCTCTGTCAGACCAGTCTGGCCAGTAGAGCGATTCGATGAATTTGCGATGTTGCAAAAATAAATCCGCGAATTCTGTAACGAATCGCCCAGTTCATGACTTTATTCTGATGAACGCACAAAAAGGACAGTGCAAACGATGAATCTGAACCGAAAACCAGCGAAGTGGCTCTTGATCTTCTGTTGCATCTGGAGCAGCGGAGCCGGAGCGCAGACAGCGCAACTGACGCTTAGGCAGGCCATTGACCGCGCTTTGGGGCAAAACCCAGAGGCGGCGGTTGCCGGCGCCGACAAGAAAGCCGCCGATGCCTCGGCCCGCCTGGCGCGCACCTATCTGTTGCCGCAACTCGGTTTTACAGAAGAAATCTCGCGCGGGGATGATCCCGTGTATGCCTTCGGCATGCGTTTGCGGCAACGGCAGTTTACGCAGGCCAACTTTGCCTTGAACGAACTGAACCGGCCTCAGCCGATGGGAAACTTTGCCGCTCGCCTCTCCGGTACCTGGATGGCTTTCGATTCACTCAAGACGCAGAGGACAATTCATGGTGCCAACCTGATGCGTAAGAGTGCCGAGTCCAGTGCCAAGGCCGTGGATCAGAAGATCGTTCTCAATGTAGTGCAGGCCTATGAGTCGGTGCTTTTTGCCGAGCGCGAGATCGACGTTGCGCAGCATGAGCAGGAGACGGCCGCGGCGCTGCTGAGCACGGCAGAGGATCACGTCAAGGCAGGCTTAGCGGTCGAGTCGGATCGCATGTCCGCCGAAGTCAGCGTGGCCGCTCGCAAGCAGGAACTCATCGCAGCCCAGGGCAACCTTGAACTTGCGTGGGCGCAGTTGCGAGAAGCGATGGGCGATGCGGAACTACAATCAGGCACTTTGCGGCCAATCGAAGCGCACACGTTTCCTTCGCAGGCGCTCGATCAGGAGTTGGCTACGGCCGTAAAGACTCGACCTGATCTTGCGGCCCTGAAAGACGCGCAATCAGCGCAGGCAACGGCGGTAGGAGCGGCGAAGTCCAGCTTTGGTCCGCATGTAAGCGCCTACGGCAACTGGGAAGAAGACCGGGGATCCTTTACCGGTTCGGGCGGCAATAACTGGGTCGCAGGGGTACAGATCGGCATCGACATTCTTCCCTTTGGCAAGCGCGCGGAACTGGCGCGAGAGATGGCAACCAAGCAGCGCGTCGATGCACAGCTAGCCACATACCAACAACAAGTACGTCTTGCAGTCAGTCAGGCTCATATTCACCGCAAGACTGCAGAGTTGTCGATGGAGACGGCGAGAGCTGCGATGGATCAAGCGGCAGAAAGCCTGCGCATCTTGCACAATCGCTACACCGCGGGCCTGGCAACCATCACAGATTTGTTGCGCGGAGAAGATGCCGAGCGCGAGAGCCAGTCCAACTACTGGCATTCCGTCTATGGAAATGCCTCGGCGTATGCCGAACTACTTTACGCGACGGGGACTCTGACTCCCGATGCGGCGGAGGATTTGCAATGAAAGTGCTTCTATCGAGTTGTCTATTAGCCGCATCTTCGGCAATATTGGCCGGTTGCCACTCGACCGAATCCGCATCACCTGTAGTCGCGCAGACTGTGCGGGCGCATGTGGTGGAGAGCCGGCAGCAAGATGCGCCGATGACAGTGCGCGCGACCGGAACTCTGCACGCGCGGGAGTCGGCAACTATTTCTGCACAGGTCGTTGGCCGCATCGAGCGGGTGCTGGTACACGAGGGTGACAACGTGCGCACCGGGCAAACGCTGGTTGTGCTCGATGATGCGACACTGCGCGCCTCAGTGGATCAGGCGCAGGCAGCGTACAGAGCAGCTGAGCATCAGCAGGCCGCCGCACAGGGTCAGTCCGCGCTGGCCGCCAGCACACTAGCTCGCTACAAGCAGTTGCAGGCCGAGAAGAGCGTGAGTCCGCAGGAGATGGACGAAGTGACGCGGCGAGCTGAAGCCGCCGCCGCCGGCGTGGAGGCTCTGCATGCGCAAAGCGATGCGGTCAAAGCGCAGGAGAGCGGCGCTCGCGCCATGCTGAGTTATACGCGGCTGAGTGCGCCCTTTGCGGGAGTGGTGACGGCGCGCATGGCCGATCCGGGAACGATGGCCGCGCCCGGGGTGCCGTTGCTTCAGGTGGAGAGCGGCGGAGCCTTGCAGCTTCAGACCACGGTCGATGAGTCGGCGATTGGAAGCATTCGCAAAGGAATGAAGCTGCCTGTGACGCTCAATGGCGCATCCAATGGCGGAATCGCGGGCACAGTGGCCGAGATCGTTCCCGCCGCCGATCCCGTCAGCCACAGCTTTCTGGTCAAGATCGATCTTGCTCCTTCTGCGCAACTCCACGCCGGCATGTACGGAAGCGCACTGATTGCGACCGGCACGCATCGAGCAATTCTGGTGCCACGCTCGGCGGTGGCTCTTCGCGGATCGCTATCCTGCGTCTATGTCCTCGACGCAAGCGCCATAGCGCAACTTCGCGCAATCACATTGGGCGCGGTGCAGGGTGAGTTGGTCGAAGTGCTGTCTGGGATATCAGCCAACGAGAAGCTGGTTGATCTTCCCGGCGATCGCGATCTGGCTGGCAAGAGAATTGAGGCGCAATGATGAACAGGGAACCCATGCACCATGACCTTGGCATCGCCGGTCGTCTTGCGCACACATTTCTCAACTCCAAGCTGACTCCACTTTTCATTGCCGCATCGCTAGCGCTCGGAATCTTCTCAGTCGCAATCATCCCTCGCGAAGAAGAGCCGCAGATCCTTGTTCCCATGCTGGATATTGCCACTGCGATGCCCGGCGCATCTCCGGCAGAGGTTGAGCAGCGCGTCACATTGCCAATCGAAGAGTTGGTACATCAGATCTCCGGCGTCGAATATGTCTATTCCACTTCGATGCCGGGACAGAGCCTGGTCATCGTTCGCTTCCTGGTTGGAACGCCACAGGAAGACGCACTCATCAAGGTGTACAGCAAGCTCTACTCGAACTTCGACCGAATACCACCGGGAGTATCGCAACCGCTGATCAAGGCCCGATCCATCGATGATGTTCCTATCCTTTCTCTCACTCTGTGGGGCGAACACTACAACGGCTACCAGCTTCGCGCCATCGCCGACGAGGTGCAACACAGTATTCAGCAAGTGGACAATGTCTCGGAGACGACGATCATTGGCGGACTCCCCCGCACAATGCGTGTTGTGCTCAGTACCACAAAGCTGAATGCCTACAGCCTGTCTCCCATGGCCATCGTCGGACATCTGCAAGCTGCCAATGCAAGCGTTCAGGCCGGGAGCTTTGCAGAGAACAATAGCGAGATCCGTGTCGATGCTGGCAATCTCTTCACCCGCCGCGAAGACCTTGAAGCCGTAGTGGTCGCGGTTGACCATGGCCGTCCAGTCTATCTGCGTGATGTTGCGGACAAGATTGTGGACGGCCCCGCCGATCCTGCCAACTATGTGACCTTTGGTACATCGACGACCAGTGCGGCTGCGCATCAGGCGCCCAGTCAGTATCCTGCCGTGACCATTACCGTGGCCAAGCGCAAGGGCACCAACGCAACAGACATTTCCAATGCGGTCATGAAGCGTGTTCATGAGATGCAGGGCGTAACCATCCCCTCGGATGTAACGATTACAACTACGCGCAACTACGGAGAGACAGCCAAGGCCAAATCGGATGAGTTGCTGGAGCATCTGCTGCTGGCAACACTCTCCGTCACGTTGCTGGTGGCGCTGTTTCTCGGCTGGCGCGAATCGGGCGTGGTGCTGTTGGCGATTCCTGTGACCCTTGCGCTCACCATGTCGGTCTTTTATCTCATGGGCTACACCATCAACCGTGTCACCCTGTTTGCCTTGATCTTCAGCATCGGCATTCTTGTGGATGACGCCATCGTCGTCGTCGAGAATATGGTGCGCCATTTCCGATTGCCGGAGAATCACTGCCGACCGATGAGTGAAGTCGCGGTGGAGGCGGTCGCCGAGGTTGGCAACCCAACAATTCTGGCCACCTTTGCGGTCATCGCCGCTGTGTTGCCCATGGCTTTTGTGCGCGGCCTGATGGGGCCCTACATGCGGCCCATCCCCGTCGGCGCTTCGGCGGCCATGCTCTTCTCGTTGATGGTGGCCTTCGTGGTTTCGCCTTGGGCCGCGCTGCGGCTTCTCGGCAAGCATCTTCAAGGGACCAACACACTTGAACCAGAGCTCGAGAACTGGCGGACAAGGCTCTATCGCCAGATCATGACGCCGCTCATACAATCCAAGCGCAATCGCGTCCTGTTTTTTATTGGAGTGGCTGTTCTATTTCTTGTTTCGGTGGCCCTGGTGCCTCTGGGACTGGTACGTGTCAAGATGCTGCCCTTCGACAACAAGAGTGAACTCCAGGTAGTCATCAATATGCCGGATGGCACACCGCTCGAACAAACTGCACGCGTTGCGCAGGCATTGGGAAGCGAACTCGCTAGGCAGCCTGAAGTGCTTAACTACCAGGTCTATGCAGGCACGTCCGGTCCCTATAACTTCAACGGGTTGGTGCGGCACTACTATATGCGCAGGCAGTCAAATCAAGCCGACATTCAAGTGAATCTGCTTCCTGCCAAAGAGCGTAGCGACCAGAGCCACACAATTGCCAAGCGGCTGCGTCCGCTGCTTCTTGCTATCGGCAACCAGTATGGCGCCCGCATTCAGGTCAGCGAGGTTCCGCCCGGACCACCGGTAGTGCAAACTCTTGTAGCCGAGGTTTACGGTCCCGACCTCGATGGTCAAACACAGGTTGCGCAACGGATCAAGTCGATCTTCCAAAACACTCCCGGCGTTGTCGACACCGACTGGTACGTCGAAGACCCCCAGCCCAGGCTAGTGATGCGTGTGGATGAAGTCAAAGCCGCGCAGCATGGCATTGCAGTCTCCGATGTGGCCCATGCACTGGCACTTGCCCTCTCGGGGACTCAGGTTGGCTTGCTCCACGATCAGTCAACGCGGGAGCCTGTGCCTGCAATTGTCGAAGTAGATCGCGCTGATCGCTCTTCCGAGCAGGGGCTGGAGAATATACGCCTGCCTGGCGCCGATGGCGGTATGGTCTCTCTGCGCGAACTGGTGATCGTCGAACACAAGACGATTGAGCCGAGCATCTATCACAAGAATTTGCATCGCGTTGTATACGTGACAGGAGACGTGGCTGGAGCGGAAGAGAGTCCGGTCTATGCGATTCTCAAGATGAACAAGGATCTCGACCACCTTACGTTGCCTGCTGGATACACTCTGGCTCGCTACAATGCGTCGATGCCGGAATCCACGAACCACTACTCGATGAAGTGGGACGGCGAATGGCATATCACGATCGAAGTCTTTCGAGATATGGGCTTGGCATTCGCTGCGGTGCTTATTCTCATCTACGTCCTTGTGGTCGGCTGGTTCCGCTCCTTCATCGTACCGCTGATCATCATGGCGCCGATTCCGCTTACCCTGGTGGGCATCATGCCGGCGCACGCGATGCTGGGCGCATTTTTCACTGCCACATCGATGATCGGCTTCATTGCCGGAGCAGGAATCATCGTGCGCAATTCGATCATTCTCGTCGACTTCATCGAACTGCGAATACGCCAGGGAATGCCCTTGGCCGAAGCGGTGATTGACGCAGGAGCAACGCGCTTCCGTCCGATGTTGCTGACTGCGGCTGCAGTGGTAGTCGGTGCCAGCGTGATTCTCACCGACCCTATCTTTCAGGGGCTTGCTGTGTCGCTGATTGCCGGTGCCGTCGCCTCGACCTTTTTGTCATGGCCGACGATTCCCGTGCTCTATTACATGGTCCACTCTAAGCACAAATCAGATCCTGGACCCGAAACCGATTCTGAAACAGATTTAGGAGAGGCCCTATGACCGTTGAACGCGCAGTACGACTCATGGCAGGATTGATAATTCTGCTTTCACTTGCACTCGCCCACTTCTTTTCGCCGAATTGGCTCTGGCTGACGGCCTTTGTCGGATTAAACCTGTTGCAGTCGGCGTTCACCAACTGGTGCCCTGCTATGACCATCTTTCGTGCTTTGGGACTGAAGGATGCTGGCTGCTGTGGCGGTAAGTGTGAATGATATGAATGATAGACTCTTCAATGCATCGACGGCGCAACGGCTCGACGATCCAGAGCGTTTGCTCTGGCTCCCGCCAGCGATGGTGATTGGCGCTCTGGATGTTCAACCCGGTGATTCGATTGCGGACATCGGCGCTGGAACAGGATACTTCTCGCTGCCCCTGGCTCAAGCGGCAGGTCCGCTTGGTCAGGTGTACGCGGTCGATTCCCAGGCTGAGATGCTGGGACACTTACAGTACAAGTTGGATACGGGAAACATATCCAACATCCGGGCGGTTCGTGCTGAGGCAGATTCTACTGGTTTGCCGGATGCATCTTGCAATCTCGTTTTCCTGGCAAATGTGTGGCATGAGATTGCAGACCGCGCTTCTGTCCTGATGGAAGCCAAACGTATTCTGAAGTCCAGGGGACGAATCGCTGTTCTCGATTGGCGTCCGGATGTGGAACCCAAGCCAGGGCCTCCTCTCCATCACCGCCTCAGTGCTTCAGATGCCGCTAGCGACCTGCACCCCGCAGGTTTCGTTGAGGTCAAGCAGAGCAATGTCGGGAAATACTCCTGGCTCGTTCAGGGGATGCTGCAAGGGGAGATCGAGTAATGACTCCGCGTAAGAGCACAGCCAAGGTTCCAGGTTCGCCATCAAAGCGGTGTGAACGCCTCAAAGATGAGGTCTATCGTCAAATGTATCGGCTGGAGGAACACCGTCCAGGCGCAGAATTGGCCCTCGCGATTGCCTTGCTGCGTGCTTGGATCGTTTCGGACTCCGAAGCTGAGATGCCGCAATCACGCGAGTGGCTGACGAAGATCTGTCCAATCTGTCTTCCTATGATCGAAGCCATGCAGAAAGTGAGCGACGTTGGGAAGCAATGTATTCAATGAAATTGCCCATTTTCTTGGACAGCCGACATCTTTACATGAGCTAAGTCTCAAGCGCAATCTATGCCATGGTTTTGCTCGTCAAACGAATATACTGATTTTGTCCTTGAGAGATTGAATCCATGCGCCCCGAACTGACTCAAGCAGCCGATCTCTTGCGCCTCAATACGCCTGAAGCTGTCGAAGAAGCAATCGGCTTGCTCCAGAACACGGTCTATTCCTTCAGCATGAAAGTTTGCGGGCACCCAGAAGACGCAGAGGATGCAACCCAGGAGGTTCTCTTCAGTTCGCTGGAACACTTGGCCAGGATTCAGGACCCACAGGCCCTCGCGGTCTGGCTCTATACCGTGACTAGAAATCGCTGCTGGAAAATGCGCCGAAAACCGGCGCACGCCCCAAAGCACATTCTCTCACTGGATGAACTGATCCCGGACGAGGTGGAACTGGAGCGATTGTTGCAGGATGCCGCAGAGAACCCTGAAGGCAATTTTCTGTACGCTGAGCAGCACCATCTGATCCATCAGGCCGTCTTGCGTATTCCAGTGCAACTGCGCATTGTTCTGGTGCTCCACGACATGGAGGAACTGACAACCGAACAAGTAGCGCAGATTCTCGGCCTGCAACTGGGAACGATTCGGGTTAGACTTCACCGGGCACGTCTCTCTGTACGCAAAGAGATGAACAAGCTGATTGATCCTATTCCTGATGAGGTGCCGACTCGTAGTCTCACCAGAAAGAAGCCCAGCGGCATTCGCGCCAATGCCAAACAACGCTCTGCAGATTGCCGCGCACTGTTCTCGAATCTCTCGGAGTATCTGGATGGTCGCGTCGAACCAATCTCCTGTGAAGCGATGCGTAAACACATCGAAGCCTGTCCTGCTTGCATCGCGTTCGTCCAGCACCTGCGCGAAGCCATCGCTCGCTGTCGCTCGCTGGAAATCCCATGCGATCCCTCTGTCGCTCCTCGTCTGCGTTCCATTCTTACTCAGGAGTACCTGCGTTTACTAGGAATGCCAGGCACAGAACAGGCTTCCGTTGCGCTGTAAAAGCAAGCGCACGCGACTCGCCTTCATTTTGGGAAGAAATGAAGGCGAGTGGTTGTCATGTTGAAATCGGATTACTTGGCGGCTACGATCTGTTCCGCTCTACTGTAGGAGCCAAGGTTGAAGACATTGGTGTAACCCAAGCCGATCAGCAATTGTGTAGCCTTGGCGCTTCGCATTCCCCCCTGGCAATGTAGCAGCAATACCTGCTTCTTATCCTTCAGCGGCAAAGGCGCTCCAGATTCAATCTGCTGAAGCGGAATGTTCTTCGCATTTGGCAGATGGCCTGCGCTGAATTCCTCGGGAGTGCGCACATCAATCACCAGCGCACCGTTCTTGAGATACGCCTGCGCAGCCTCAGGTGAGATCTGGCTAGATTGGCCATGCAAAAGCGCGCTTCCTGCAACTAGCACTATCGCAAAACCAACGATCCAACTCATTGTGCCAACCTTGATTCGGTTCATGTTTCAATCCTCCTTTTTCATTTCATTACGAATACACCTACTGCCACAAAACCATGCCGATCAGCCGAAGTTCACCTCCGGGGAGCACAAAGCCCGGATGCGTATACGCATATCCTGAGAGCAATAAAAAGGGTAGTGGCTTAGCTGTCAAGAACATCCCCTTGCTGATACCAGTACCTAATAAGATTGGATGTTTCCCGCATACTTCAACGCGAGGAAGGTTGCCCATGCATGTGCGAGTTCAGTTCCATCGGATGAGGTCAGCACCGCTTCGGTTTTCGTCATGCGTTTGTTCTGGCTGTCAATCCATCCGCGAACCCTGATCATTTTCCCTGAAGGTACGTGCTGGCGAAACCGAACACGGAGTTCGGCCGTGAGCGCTTTGACTCCTGATTCGGCTACTACTTTTGACATGGCTTCATCGAGGACCGTACTGACGATGCCTCCGTGAACAATACCCTGAAAGCCTTCAAGCTCTGATTCTGGAATCCACTCTGCGACCATCTCTCCGGCTTCGTTTCCTTGAAAGTGCAGACGCAAGCCACGGGAGTTGTCCGGCCCGCAAGCGAAGCACGACGATTGTGGGCGAGCGCCGAGGCGTATCTCAGGCTCGCTGCTGACTAGTTCTTGAAGCATGACTCTCCTCACCTTTGAACCGGCGCGGCTCACGTGACCAGCCCATTCGGTGGTCATGGCCATTCTGAACCTACTGGCATCGAATCCGACAGACAATCAGGGACGTCACGGATGCCAAACACGATACGTGCTGTATCCCCCCGACAGATTGCGTGCGTGCAAACCATGCTGAGAAAGAATACGGCAAGCGTAATAGGCACGCTGCCCCACGCCGCAGTTCACCCATATCTCTCTGTCTGTGGGCAGTTCGCCCAGATGCGACCGCAGTTGCCCCAGCGGAATATTGACCGACCGCGGAATCGATCCAGCGTCAAACTCGTTCGGCTGACGCACGTCCAGGAGGAACGCTTCCGTTGAGTCCAATTTATCCCAAGGAGCAATCTGCGCATCGCCGCGCACTACATTGGCCGCGATCATCCCTGCCATGTTTACTGGATCTTTCGCTGCACCGTATTGAGGAGCGTAGCAGAGTTCAGCTTCTTCCAGATCGTAGACGGTAGCCTTCATCTGTATTGCTGTTGCGATCACGTCGATCCGTCGTGCGACACCTTCTTCACCCACGGCCTGCGCGCCCAGCACCAGACCATCCGACTTACGGAAGAGCAGTTTTAGATGAATAGCTTGCGCACCAGGATAATAGCCGACGTGATTTCCAGGGTGCAGATAGATACTCTCGAAGTCGTCCAGACCGGCCCGGCGCAGAGACTTTTCTGTCGCGCCTGTCAGCGCCACGGTCAAATCAAAGAAGCCACAAACCGCTGTTGCCTGGACGCCATCAAAATGCGCATCGCGTCCGCAAATCGTATCGGCAGCCACGCGCCCCTGGTGATTGGCCGGCCCAGCCAGAGGGATCAGTTCCCATTGGCCAGTGACGCGATTTCTGACTTCAACGGCATCGCCAACGGCCCAAATGCGCGGATCACTGGTGCGCATTTGACTATCGATGCGGATGCCTCCCCGTTCGCCCAATTCCAGACCAGCGTCCCGTGCGAGCATTGTCTCTGGACGGACTCCAATGGCTAGCACAACGAGGTCGGCTCCGTAAACCTTGCCACTTTGTGTATGAACACTCAAGCAGCCATTACTGCCTTGTTCAAACTTTGTTACTGCATCTGCCAGGGCAAGAGAGACTCCGCGTGACTCCAGCCGCTGTTTAGCATACTCAGCCATCTCGGGATCAAGCGGAGGCATCACCTGATTGGACAATTCAACAATGGTCACAGCGATTCCAAGATGGGCAAGGTTCTCTGCCATCTCAAGACCGATGAATCCGCCGCCTACGACAACTGCGTTGTGCGGTTTCTTCTCGTCTATCCAGTGCCGGATCTCCCTGCTATCAGGAACCGTGCGCAACGTAAAGATACCTGGTAGATCGATTCCCTGCCACGGTGGCCTAATAGGCGCTGCGCCCGGAGACAAAACCAGTGCATCATACGGTTCGCTGTACTCACGCCCTGTTTCAAGATCACGGACCGATACAGTAGACGTGGTCCGGTCAATCGCAAGCACCTCGTTTCGCGTGCGCACTTCAATGTTGAACCGTTCGCGGAACAAGGACGGCCAGGCCAGCAAGAGCTTGGACTCTTCCTGAATCACATTGCCAACGTAGTAAGGCAAGCCGCAGTTGGCAAAAGAGACGTAGGGTCCACGCTCCAATATAACGATCTCCGCTTCTTCGTCAAGCCTCCGAAGACGTGCCGCGCAGGTCGCCCCGCCCGCCACGCCTCCAACGATTACCACCCGTTTCTTTGCCATGCTCGCTCCCTGAACCCTATGCTAAATCGGAAGACTCAGTGACTGCAGACGTGCTCACAGAGGTGCTCGATCGATACAAGCGATCCATCCAGATACTTGCTGACAAGAGTTGCAACACTCTCAGAAGGCGCACCCGTGATGACTTCAATCGAAGCCTCCTTAAACAGCGAAAGTGCGCGCGCTCCCATACCGCCAGCTAAAACAACGGTCACGCCGCGCTCCTTGAGCCATACTGGCAACAGTCCTGGTTGATGCTCCGGGGCAGCCACTTCTGTAGTGGCAGTGACCTCTTTTGTCTTGGGGTCAACGTCAACAAGCGCGAACTTCTCACAGTGTCCAAAATGGGGATTCAGAGTGTCCCCGGTAGTAGGAATTGCAATTCTCATGTGAACATTTCCTTTCTTTAACAAGTCGGTTATAGGAGAGGGCGATGAAGAGGGCATTTCAAGCATTTATCGACAATCCTGCTGATAGCCACCTCCTCGCAACCCGCCGATTTTACAATCAGACCTCAACACACCCGCCTTCTCGCCCATTTCGAGTGTCGCAGTCTTAAAGGTGCAAACTACACCTATATACTATCGGTACTCCCACTGAACGGCAAGAGGCCGGCGATGTCGCCAGGTGCATTTCACATCTATTTTCATTTGTGATAGGGTGAAGCCGTTGGCTTGCGGAAACACAAAGCCACATGGAGGATCGGAGTGCCACGAAAGATATGTGCGCGTCACGGCAAGGATTATCCTTGTTCCTGCGGCATGGGAAACCTTTATCGTTTTGTGGAACCGCTCGTTTTGCTCCTTCTGAAGAAGAAAGGCAATGCCTATGGATACGATCTCTGCGCGGAGATGCAGGAGCATGCCCTCACCGATACAGCAATTGAGAAGGCCGCTCTCTACAGGACTCTTCGGCAGTTGGAGACAAACGGAAATGTCAAGTCCGAATGGGAGACGAACAAGGCAGGTCCAGCACGCCGAGTGTACAAAATCACGAAGCAAGGCGAACGGCACCTAGAGGAATGGGCAGCGGTGCTGGAACACCTTTCACAATCCATGACCCGCTTCGTTTGCGAGGTCCGTGAGACCCTGACCAAGCCGGCAACGAAGAGAACCAAGCCCTCATGATGCTTGTGGCTTGGTCCCCGCGAATTGCCGCCTTATAGAAATACGACCTGTTTGGACTCGCCGATCATCTTAATGAACGAACCTACCCCTACATAATCGATTCCAGGGTAGTCGATCATCTCTTCCTCCTTCAGCCCCATGACCGCCATGGACATCTCGCAGACGTGGATGCGAACTCCAAATTCTGCTGCATCTTTCATCAGTTCTTCAAGCGACTTTACGCCTCGCGATTTCATCACAGAACGAATCATTTGTGGGCCAATGCCGGCCATCTGCATCTTCGAGAGCGGCAGAGAATGGGAACTCCGGGGCAGCATCCATCCGAACATTTTGTCCAGAAACCCCTTATGTGGTGATTTCTTCGAATCGCGCAATGCTGCGGTGGCCCAAAAAGTGAAGAACATATCAACCTCCATGTCGTAGGCAACGGCGCCCAAGGCGATGATAAAGGCAGCGATGGTCGTGTCGAGATTGCCGCTCATCACGCCAATCGATAGGCGACCATTGCCTGCGGAGAGTTCAAGCGCATCAACGCGCTCCGTCAATCGCTGAACAGCCTGGCGCAGATCGTTTTCGGTTCCGGTCATGGATGCGTTCCTTTCATTGCGTGGAATTGATTGTTAGGACTGTGCTTGGGCAGTGACTGCTTCCGCAGCGGGCTCATGACGCCAGGCAAACAAAACAAGCGCAAGCGTCCGGTAGAGCGCATGAGCGAACTTGGTAAGCGGCAGCAGCGCAACCATATCCATGGCGAGTACAACGTGAACAAAAAAGACAGCGTGGCTCACGGTGTTCATGGGTAGATAAACCGCGACCTCGGTGAACAAACCTGTGAGCACGGTGGCTGCTAGAAGAACGGGGAAAAACCAATCCGAGAACGCGCTCTTACGCCAAGGTACTTCGGCAGCGCGCAGGCGGCGATTGAGCGCGATTGCTAACCCATAAAGACAGACGATTCCGCCTGCAGCGCCTAGCAGGCGCATCGGATACCACGGAGGAGCCGGAGAACCAATGGGTTTGAGAAGGAAATCGAGCGTTGTGGCCAGGAGCATGGCGAGAAAGCCGCCCATCACCGTGGCGTGAATGAACCATGCGCGCCGATGCATTGGCTCGATGGGACGCTCAGATATATCTTCAGCAGAATCGCATTCGCGAAAGCGGCGATGGAGCAACGCGTCTAAGATCGCGGTGACAATCGTCCCGGGAAGCACTGCAATTCGTAAGGTCAATCCCTCACGACGACGCTCCATCCAGAAGCGTACGAACATTGATGCGGCGCCGAAGGCCGCGCTAAGGCCGACCACGGCAAAAAGGGCCACGCCTATGCTGTGAATCCACTCCCCTGGCAAATAATCAAACAGGGGAGCTTGTGTTCCAGCAAAGCTTTCCCTGTATATCAGTAGCAAACTGAAGAAGGCTGAGAAGACAGCGAAAACGAGCAGATTTCCAAAGGCCGAACGGCTCGCCAAACCAGCCAGCCCAGTAAAGTCGTAGCGAGCAATTGCATAACTGCGGGCTGCTGCCATGAATTCGGCAGGATCTGCCTTGCGGGGGCAGGTCTCGGTGCATTCTCCGCAGGCATAGCAACGCCACAGGTCTTCCGAAGCCAGCAACTCTCGCTCCATGCCCACCTGGGCCATGCGGATCATACGCCGGGGAAAACCCGCCGAGTCCTGCGCCAGTGGGCAGACCGCCGTACAGTTGCCGCAGTTGAAACAGGCGCTCACGTCCAGCGTTCCACCGGCTCCGTACTGCTTGATCTTTCGCAACAGATTTACGTCCACTACAAACGCCATGCAGATACCTCTTCCGATCTTAGTGACCCGCTTCTGCCGTTTCCGCAATCGCAACAAGGGAATAGAGTGGATACTCGCCGTCTTCGCCGGACTCCGCGACTTCGCCATACTTCCGCATTCCGGTCACATGCCAGAGCGCTTCGTCGGACGGCAGATTCAGAGCTTCGGCAATCTGCGGTACGGTGGAAGGTTGTCCTTCGAGCAGTTTGCGAATCGACTTGCGCGCGGCAAGCAGATGCTTCTGTGCTTGCCGCTTCTGCTCGCTGATGCCGCCGAGACTAACGCGCAGCGTTGCCAGCGACTGCTTTTGTTCAGATGTGAGCGTCTTCATCGCCATGGTTCATTTCCTCTCTGCCACTGTGGGGAGATTCTATTGAATGCTGACCAGATCGGATTTGCATTCGCTACGCGGAATATCTGCCGCCAATCCCTCGACCATAGCTTCGAACTGATCCAACCGCCAGCCGTTCAAATCAATGGCGCGATGCGGACAAACGGCGACGCATGCTCCGCAACCGACGCAAAGGCCTGCATTCACTTGAGCGCGCTCGGCCATCGTGCCATCCACTTCCACCTGCACCATTTGCAATGCGCCTTCATAATCGCATTGCGTGGCGCACAGTGCTTCTCCGCTGCAACGCGCAAGATCGACCACGGCCACATACGGATTTAGTTCTACATCCTCGGTAGCAAACATGGCCGCAACCTTGACGGCTGCTGCTCCAGCCGCAGCCAGCGTCTCCTGCACGTTCATCGGCCCCTGCGCCGTGCCCGCCAACAGTATGCCGTTCACGGCAAGCTCGACCGGCCGAAGCTTGGGATGTACTTCCTGTAGAAATCCATCCTCACCGGTCGCCAGCTTCATGGCTTCGATCAAGTCCTCAATCTGCCCGGGCATCATTCCGGTTCCTAGCACAACCATGTCCACACCAAGCGAAAGTTCTTCTCCCCAAGTTAGAGCGTCCTTCACTGTGACCGTGAGAGCGCCATTCTTGCTGAGGCTGTCAGGCGTTACCTCCACCTTGGGCGGATCTTCTCCGTTGTAACGAAAGAAAACTACACCGGCTTTGCTTGCCTGCGTGTAGTAGTCCTCCTCGCCGCGCCCATACGTGCGAATGTCCTGGTTGAAATCGAAGACGCCGATCTGCGGAAACCTTTTGCGCACGGCAAGAGCCTGCTGAAGAATGGTTGTGCAACAGGTTCTGGAGCAGTATGTATTGAGGTTCTTGCCCGGTGGAGGCTCATGAACGCCATCCAGTTGGCGACTGCCAACACAGTGCAGAAATGCAACGTTGCGGATCGGCTGGTTGCGGTGGGTAAGGCGCTTTGCATCCATACTAACGGTTTGCATATGCCTGATAAACTCTGGCATAGTCAGCACGCAAGGTTCAGGACCGTAAAGGAACTCGCCATCTTGGGGTACATACGGACGAAAGCCAGTTGCCATGACGATAGCACCGACTGTAGCCTCTAACCTGCGTGCATCTACTGCGGGATTAGTTGACTCAACAACAACCCTGAAGTTCCCAATAAATCCGGCAACTGCGGTTACGTTGCTGTCCAGCAGAACATCGATGTTGGGATTCTTGTGCACTTGCTGCGAGAGTTCGGCTACCAGTTTATCGGCAACCTGCTCGCTTGGGTAAATCTGGCCCCGCCCGTTCAGGCGGCCTCCGAGCCGCGCTGAAAGCTCAACAAGAAGCACGTGAATTCCACGGCCTGCAAGGTCAGCCGCCGCTTTCATTCCGGCGATGCCTCCACCAATTACAAGAGCTTGGCGGTGATTGGGGAGCTTGATTTGATCAAGAGGCTGGGCGTGGCGCAACTTTCCCACCGCCGCTGCAATCATCCGTATCGCCTTTGTGGTGGCACCGGCCGGATCGTGCTTGTGTGCCCAGGAGGCCTGTTCGCGGATGTTGACATGCTCATAGAGATAGGGATTCATCCCTCCGCGCATGACGGCTCCCCGAAAGGTCTGCTCATGCAAAAATGGCGAGCAAGATGCGACAACCACACGGTCGAGATTTTCCTGAAGGATGTCGTCGCTGATCAGATGCTGGCCAGGGTCGGAGCAGACGAAGGTATGAACCTTGGCTGTAGCAACGCCAGGAATGAGGCGCACAGTCGCGGCCACATGTTCCACATCAACAACATCGGAGATGTTCCCGCCACAACGGCAGATGTAGACTCCGACCCTCGGCTCGTGGTCGTGCATTTCCCGATTTCCGTTCGGATTACTCATAGCTTGCCTCATGAAACTGTTGCAGCAAAGCGTCCTCAGCTGGCCAGGACGGCGGCTCGCTTCTGGTAAAGATACTGGCTGACCTGCATTGCTGCCGCACCAGCCTCTGCGATGGTATCGACAATATCCTTCGGTCCTGCCGCAGTTCCCGCTACAAAGATTCCTGGCGCGGTAGTGCAAGTGGGAGCGGTCAACATGGGTGTTGCCACAAAGCCGTCGTTTGCGCACGCAACCGGCGTCGAGTCGGAAGGATTCCAACCCGGAACCATGCCCTGCGCCAACACCACCAGATCGTGACGATGCTCTTGCAGCGGATTCTCGGCATCTTCGGTGCTTTCAACATGCACCGAAAGATCGCCACCGTCCACAGGATGAATGCGCGCCACCTTGCCGCGCACAAAGCTGATGCCCATGGCCTTGGCGTTCTGGAAGAATTGCTCGTAGCCCTTGCCGAAAGCGCGAATGTCCATGTAGTAGATGGTGATATCGGCCAGTGGAAGCGAGCCGGAAAGCAACATGGCCTGCTTGATGGAGTACATACAGCAAACCCGCGAACAGTAGGGAACGCCAATTGATTCGTCCCGCGAACCCGCGCACTGCACGAAGGCAACAGAAGATGGGATTTTCCCATCCGAAGGCCTGAGCACACGGCCATACGGACCATGCGGTGCCAGCAGGCGCTCCAGCGCCAGTGGAGCAATGATGTTCTTGCTGCGCTGAGCGTTGTATTGTGGCTTCAACGTCATGGCATTCAATTGGAAGCCTGATGCGACGATCACGGCATCGGTGCGAATCGTAAGGCTTCGCGGCTGCTGATCGAATTCAATGGCATCGGTTGGACAGACGCGAGCGCAGGTTCCGCAAGTTCCGCAATGCTCAGCATCGAGAATGGCCTTTTGCGGTATGGCATTGGTAAACGGCACAGCTATGGCTCGGACTGTACCCAACCCTTGCTCGAACGGGTCAGGATATTCCGTGTCGCAGGCATACTCGCATAGGCGACAACCGATACACTTGTCGAAGTTCACGTAAGTGGGCTTCTGCAGCAGTCGCACGCGATGCGTTCCGTCCGTGGATTCGATTGCCTCCACTTCGGTATTGGTGAGTATGGTGATATTCGGATGATGAGCAGCCGAGGACATCTTCGGCGTAGTGATACAGCTCGCGCAGTCCAGCGTGGGATAGACCTTGCTGAGGGCAATCATGTGGCCGCCGATGCTGGAGTTGCGCTCGACCACCAGAACCTTCAAGCCTTGATCGGCGAGGTCCAGTGCCGATTGCAGACCAGCAATGCCGCCGCCGACGATCAGCGCGTCCGGCGTATAGTCTGAGTTGATCTGGATATTCATTGGCTGCCTCCCTGCAAGGCAGCAGCAGAGCGCGGGAAGCGCGCCGAAGCTAGGAGACGCTCCACCGACTCACGGCGCAACCGTTCAGCTATCTGTGTGTCTACCGGGCCAAGACGTTGAAGATGATCGCTTAGTAGTGCGACTTCCTTGAGAAATGCCTTGATGCACACGGTGCAGATGGCGGTCAGACGGATGCGCTCAAACCCCAGTCCTCCAGCGCTCATGCGCGAAGTAAGTTGATCGATGCGGGCTGCCAGTCGGTCATAAGCCCCATGATAGGGACAATCGGAGCCGCAGGCCGCAATCAGAATGCCGTCGATTCCCTGTGCGTAGGACTTGAAATAGAAATCCTCCGGAAACAATACCGGCGAGAGCACCCGCAGAATATACACATTGGAGGGATACTCCTGATGTGCCTTTCCGACCGCGTCGGCACCCGGATAGGCGCACTTCTCCGTGGCTAAAACCAGTATCTTGGGAACGAACGGTTCACTCATACCGCACCTCGTACAACCACCGCCCCAGGCTCGAGGCAATAGGATTCCAGCCGATCCAGATGGACCGGTTCTCTCTCGTTCATGATTCGCGGTAAAGGCTACTTCTTACGGCGCACTAGCAGGCGATCATGCCCCTCTGCTTCAATCAGGCCGAGAAACTCATGCCCCATCTTGCCGGACCACGCGGCGATGTCTTTCCGCGAGCCTTTGTCATTGGATTTGATCTCGATGATCTGTCCGACCTTGACCGCCCCAATGGCTTTCTTGGCCTCCAGGAGCGGTCCTGGGCAGGCAGTGCCGCGCGCGTCGATGATTTTGTCGGGGGTCAATGCTTCGAGTGCTTCGGTCATAAATACTCCTGGATTATCGACCTGACATTGGTCTTCCAACATCAAGCTGGTTGTGGAACTCTGCTTCGTTTCCTGCGTGGCGCAGAGGCCGACACGCCCTTGGTCTCCTGCTGCATCCGATCCAGCAATGCCGCGCGAATCAATTGCATTGCCTGCGAGAAGCGAGGGTCGGCCATCCGGTAATAGACGCTTTGGGCGCGCTTCTCCGCGATCACAGCGCCGCGATCCCTCATCAGGCGAAGATGTTGCGAGGCGTTGGTAACTGATACCCCAGCGTGGTTCGCAATTTCGGTAACGGTTCGGGGCTCCTGCTGCAGCGCGCAGAGGATGCGCATGCGCGTGGCATGGGCGAAGATGGTAAAGAAGTCGCCCAACAGCTCACAGGATGCATCGCTCATCGTATGATTCATTTGGAACCCACAATGTCGTATTTGCGTATATACGCAAATACGACATTGGCCTCAATATAGGCCGACCGGATTCCGCGCTCTGTGACGGCTATCACGATAGGAGAACCACAAAGATTTCACCCACCATTGGCCGTCCATAACGAGCACATTGTTTGGGCGCGCAATCGGACAGCAGGAATAATCAATACAGAAGATTGCTTGAAAGGTATGAGCGCCAAACATCCATGGGCGGCGGCTACGACAAAAGGAAGAGGCTGGGATTCCCGATGGCCAAGGTGCAACCGGCGTAACTGAGGAAACCGTGGGCCAACGGAGTAAGCGATTCGCACTGGATTGAGCAGGCAGAAAGCGAGACAAAAGTCCATCCTGGGTGACACTGTCTCTAAAGTGAGTGAACGGCGTGGAATCGCTGTCGGTTTTCTCTTCCTCCATACGGCGGTGTTCTAATAGTCGAATGGCGAGTCTCGAAAACTTTCGTATTGTGGTCTTTCGGACAGTTGCCGAACAGCTCAGCTTCCGCAAAGCCGCCGAAGAGTTGTACCTCACTCAACCTGCGGTAAGCCTCCAGATCAAGGCGCTTGAGGAGGAACTTGGTGTTCAAGTGTTTGATCGCGCTGGGGCGCAGATCACGCTGACGCAGGCCGGTACGATACTCCTCCGGTACGCGAAACAGGTCAATTCGCTTTTCGTTCAGGTAGAGCGCGAGATTGTAGCCCTCACTGGTGACCACGCTGGGCAACTTGCCCTTGGAGCTTCTACGACCATCGCCCAGTATGTGTTGCCGCGTCTTCTGGGCGAGTTCTGCAAGGAGCATCCCCGCGTTCATCCGACACTGATCAGTGGCAACACAGAGCACATTGTCGACGCTGTTGAGAAGCAGAAGATCGAGTTGGGTTTTATCGAGGGTCCTGTGCGAAGCCGCGCAGTCAAAACAAAGCCATTTCTGGAGGATGATCTACTCTTGATCGTGCCGGCCGCGCATGAATGGGCTGAGTTGGAGTCCATCTCCAGTGCTGAGATAGCCAGCGCACCATTGCTAATGCGCGAACGCGGTTCCGGCACACGTAGGGTGGTTGAGATGGCGCTGGAACGGCAGGGCCTCAAGCAGAAGTCCTTGCGTATCGTTATGGAACTTGATTCGACCGAAGCCATCAAGTCTGCCGTTGAGGCCGGACTAGGAGTAGGCTTCGTTTCGCGCTGGGCGATGGCGAAGGATTTGCGACTGGGCAAGCATTTCAAGATTGTCGAAGTCACTGGACTGCGCATAAAACGGGACTTCTCTGTTGCCTACACGTCCGGCGTGGAACCCCTTGGTCTGGCCGATGAATTTCGCAGATTTCTGTTTGCCAGCGCAGGCTTGCAAAGAACCTTGATTCAGCCCCTCAAAGCAAGCATTTCGGCTGGTCACAAAAAACGCGAATAGGACATAAGTAGTCCTGCTTGGACGTGGCTTTCCGCTTCGGACATATGGGAGTCATGTCCATGGAAGAATGTATGGATAACTGAGGAATCGATAGGCATGATGGATTAGAGCGAAACCAGAGTCCCCGTGGCCCGGAGAGTTTCGTGCAAGGTCGCCGCTTCCTGATGGTCGCGTCGACTTTGGTGCAGTGCTTTCGGGATACACCAACTCTGGTTTCACTATGGCGGCGCGCTCCGAGTAACGCCGAGAGCGCGGCAGAAGAGATGGGGTAGGGTTTGACTTCGACTATTCTTTATGTGACTATATGGCCACTTGGTGATATATGTCGACGAAAGAGATGATGCGGGATCTGACCGACGCCGAACTGGAGAAGGTGGCAGGACAATTCCGTCTGTTGGGGGAGTCCATGCGCCTGAAGATTCTGCAATCGCTCTGCGCGGGCCCGCTGGCAGTTGGCGAGATTGTGGCAGCGACAGGCGCGACGCAATCGAATGTCTCAAAGCACCTTTCACTGCTCGCCTCGGCGGGTGTGATTACGCGCCACAAAGACGGGCAGTTTGTCTACTACGGAATGAGAAACCAGCTAACGATGAAGCTTCGCGACCATGTGCACAAGGAATTGCTGAACCAGTCGTGATCGCTGTTGATGCATTCGCCTTGAGGCGCGACACTGGACCGGAAGGTTGCGCGATGAGAGCCAGCTGGACACCAAGTCCGTGCCGCGTTTCAATTCCCGCCTCGTCGACCATTCTTGATTCTTGGCTCATTGAAAGATGAGGTCGAAGGGCTTACTGTAGGCGGGATGAAGACTTGCGCCGTCGATGGCGCAGTCCACAAGCACCAATATCGGCAATCGTGCTTGTTCCGCCGGTTTCTGCGTAAAACGCAGAAACACGCCTTGCTTGCAAGTCCTAAAATCCTCTTATCTGACAACCGAGGTCGTGGCGAACCCAGTCTACCTCTGTTTACAGACCTGAAACTTGGAACCAAAAAGACTGATGTAGGTGGCAATTGATGGACTTGTCGATGGAACGCACTCAGGAAATGGTGGCGTACGCAGCGAAAGAAGCGACGCAGCGCTAGGACGCGGCATTACGATCACTCAGTGCATGGCTTATATATCTGCACGTATGCGCATGGACACTGTAGCTTTCGACGCTCTACTCCGCGAGAGGAACACATCTATCGCCTACTATTCCGACCCACAATTTACAGGAATTGCAGGTGGCTGCGTGCTAAAGGCAGCCGATGGCGAAGTGATCGGTGGTGTTGGCATCAGCGGGCTTGCCGCGACTGAAGACGCAGCGATCTCGGAGATTGTGGCGAAGTCTCTCGCCTGAGTGCCTGCGCCGCATTGGTTGCGACAGAGCGAGTTCCGCGACGAATTCTTCCGGTCCAGCATTCCGGTTAAACACGCCGATAAGTTTCGCGGATTCTGTCTGCCAACGCTGGCTCGCAAGGAGCATTGATTCAGCCTCTGAAAGCAAGTACTTCGGCAGGTCATAAAAAATGCAAATTGGACATCAGTACTTCTGCTTGGACGTGGCTTTCCACTTCGGAAATACTTGAGTCATGTCCAAGAACATATTCTTCATTGGGTTGATTATCGCCGCCAGTGGCCTGGTGTCACCGCCTGTGGCGCTGGCCTGCGGCCTCATCTATGGATTCTCGTTTCTTCATCCATTCCATGTAGAGGCGAAGAAATTATCCAAACTCCTCCTCCAGGCATCCGTAGTCGGACTTGGGTTTGGTATGGATTTGCAGCAGGTTATGCAAGCCGGACGCTCCGGGTTCATCTATACCGCCGGCAGCATCAGCTTCGCCTTGCTCTTGGGCTGGGGGTTGGGAAGACTCTTTAGAGTGAAGCAAAGAATCTCTTATCTTATCTCGGCCGGTACCGCTATTTGCGGTGGAAGCGCCATTGCCGCGATTGCCCCAATCACCAATGCGAGCCAAGAAGAGATTGCCGTCTCGCTCGGAACCGTTTTTGTGCTGAACTCGGTTGCATTGCTCACATTCCCAGCAATTGGGACTGCGCTGCATATGACCCAGTCGCAGTTCGGCCTTTGGTCTGCGCTCGCCATTCATGATATAAGTTCCGTTGTCGGCGCGACAGCAAAGTACGGAGCCGTGGCTCTTACCGTCGGTACGACCGTCAAGCTAGCCCGTGCATTATGGATCGTGCCGCTTTCGGTCGGAACCGCTATGGCAAACAAGAGCAAGGCGCGCATTCAATGGCCCTGGTTCATTCTCTTCTTCTGTCTCGCGGCTGTTTTCAATACTTACGTCCACATGTTCCAGTCCGCCTATCCAGTGTTCAAGCATCTTGGAGGCATCGGCCTGACCGTAACGCTCTTTCTGATTGGGACGGGACTCTCTATGAAGACGCTCCGCGAAGTGGGAGTTCGACCATTCCTTCAGGGAATCCTTCTCTGGCTCTTCGTCGCTGTGGGATCGCTCACGCTGATCCGCATTGGTTGGATTCATCTATAGGAGGCTCGTGGCAGATACTACTTTCAGATTTCATTCAGGCAAAGACGTCTGAAACTGGTGGAGGAGATGCTGCTGGAATTGCACAATTAGGCAACGTGCAATAGCTTGCATATGCACATGGAAAGCACATCAGTCCCAATTCTTCAACGTGGGCCAGAGATCGGCTAGGAATTGCTTAGGATCCCGACAGTGATAGACAATGAAGTGTTCACGCGGCTCTGAATACGGATGGTAGACGGTCCCGGCCGCCTCGACGGAACTGAAGTACGATTCGAGCTTCTCTCGCGAAAAGCCGATTGCTAGAACACTCACTCCCGAGTATCCGTCTGGCCCCCACAGAGAATAATTCTGATTGCCGCTGATCGCGTGCGGCAAGCCGTACTTGTTTCCAAAAAACTCAATTGCGCTAGCCTCCCCATAGTTGCTGGCAAGGATGGCCGTAGTCTTTCTTTCATCTGCGGGAAGGCTATCGTAGACCTTCGCGACTACCTGGGTCATCTCTTCCCACCCGAATTGATCGGCAAAGAAATGTGGCAGCGGACCGAGCCGGACGCGTTCAATCGGCGGTGGGGCAAAATGCATAGCGATTGAGTAACGAATATACGCCTCAGGCGAAAGTACAGGCAGGGCGAAGGGGATGCCGCTGATACCGAAGATCAACAGAAGAATGGCGAAGGCAGGCTTGGCCCATTGCAGGCGCGGACGGGACAAGCATTTCTCCAGGAGTACGGCTCCTGCTGCCATCAGCATGGGATAGACGGGCAGCAGATAGTACGGTTTTCCGTTCGGCGAAAACATGATGAAGAGCACTACAAGATAGGTGCATCCCAGCACTCGGTATGCTCCTCCATCCTTGCTGAAGAGGAGCCAGCACAATCCCGTAAACCAAATCGGCAGGGTGATGGGCGAGAGAAAAATCACTTGCATACCCAGAAATGTTAACGGCGAGAAAGCCAGGTTCACGCCTGAGCGCCGGATGTTTGCCATCAGTTCCAGAAAAGGGAAGTGGTGTTGGACGTTCCATATGAGATTCGGCAGGATCAGAAGCAATGCTAGCGCCGCGCCCAACCAGATCCACGGCTGCAGAAATGCCCGGCGCTGACGGGTCAGAAGGAGGCCAGCCACGACGCCTATGCAGAAGAACGCCATCGAGTATTTGTTATTCAAGCCGATCCCGGCAATCAACCCAAACCACAACCAGAGCTTCTGATTGCCAGTTTTGATGATCCGAATGATAACGAGCGCACAGCCCATCCAGAACAAAGGCTCAAATGCGTTCATCGACATATAGTGATCCATGGACAGGTTCGCCGAGGCCATCAGCACTGCCAACGCGGTAAGTCCCTGCGCAAAGCGGCTGCCGCCCAACTCGCGCGCAATTCGACCGGCCAGCAGAATGTTGGCCGCGCCCGCCACAGCGGCGAAGAAGCGAATCGACTGGAGGGAATCGCCGAAGAGCAGGCGGGTGAGCTTCATCATCACCGCAATCAGCGGCGGCATATCCACATAGCCCCAGGCAAGATGATTGCCGCAGGCGATAAAGTACAGTTCGTCTACGAAGTATCCGTAGTTGCGCGCTGCATAAAGGTGCAGCAGCAGTTTGCTTGCGGCGATCAGGAAAACGATCATTGAGCCGGTGAAGAAGATGCGTTTTGCAGGAACTGCACTGATGAAGTGTCCTGGAAGAAATTTCAGATCAGCGTTAAATGAAGACATATAGACTGTTGTGCTTGATCGGATGGGTGGTTTTCTTCTGGCGTCTTCCCTTCAAGCGAAATCTCCTTTCGATTGCAATTCAAAAAACGACTCTACGCTTGCTCCATCGCTGAGGATTGCTCGGCATCCTCTCGATCAAAACGTCTCTAACCACCTTACTGTCTGCGCGGCTCGCCAGTCGGCAGGAAAGCGACTCCGGAAATATCGTCTCCCGAAGCCAGCACGTCCCTGAGCCGCTCCGAATTAGCGCCGCCGCGGACTACGGCTGCTTCGAGCAGGCGCAACGCTGCTACCGGAGTCGTCTCGGGCGGCAGGCGGAAGATCCATGGGATGTTAGTTGAAGTAAGCTTCTTGTCACTGCTGAGGGCAACTACCGGCACAAAGGCCTTCAGCGCCAGTTGCTCAGCCAGGTGGGCGGCGTCGCGATCCAGAGCCACAATCGCCAGCGCGTGCTCGTCCATGAGTGCGTGAACTAGTTGGGTTGAAGCGGCACCCCAGTTCTGATCGCTCGCCACGGGCAATAGCATCCACGTCTGCCCTTTTGCTGCGTCGGCTTTCAACTCCGCCTGAATTTCCGGCGACTGCGCGAGTTGGGCTGCCTTCGGCCCGAAGAGGACCACTCGCACTGGCCACACTGGCACGTCCTCGCGATGCGGGCCGGCGTAATTCAAACCATCTTCTCCTACGCGCGCATAGGGCACCTGCAGTGCGGACGATGCTGGTGCGGCAGAAGCCCGTGGCGCGGGCGACGGCTCTCTCTCCATGGTGGCCACACGGTAGGTGATCGCGCCGTTATGCACCGTGCCCAGATACATTGGCGCGACGTTCTTCAGGTTAGGATCAAAGATCATGTGGCCGGTCACGCCGTCGTATTGCCCAACATTACCCAGCGCGTCCTGAATGCGGGCGCGGTTGAGGCCAGCCTTGCAGATGGAGTCCAGCAGCACATTCATCGCGTCATAGGCCAGCGAGGCAAACTGCTCCGGCTTCTCCTTGAAGCGGTCTTCGAAACGGTGGTTGAAGTTGATCCAGCTCGGGTCCTGGCGGGTGGGATCGTAGGGGAAGACTGCCTCAAAGCCCTCGGCCGCATCGCCAGCCTCGGCCAGCAGCGTGGGCCCCAGCGTGCGATAGGCCCCAAAAACGCGCTGCTTCATCCCTGCAGCCTTCATCTCCTTGAGGATTTCGGCCGCTTGAGTCTCGTCGGCCCACAGCACAATTGCATCGGCCCGCGAAGAGCGAATCACACTCAACTGCTTGGTAAAGTCTGTATCGCCAGGCATGTACTTCTGCTCGATCACAATTGGGTGCCCAAGCCGCCGCGATGCATCGCGGAGCTTGATCACGCCAAAGCGTCCGTAGCGGTTGTTCACCCTAAGAATTGCCACGCGCTTCATGCCCAGTTCCGTGAAGACACGGCGGGACAGCGTGAGGCTCTGCACTCGGTCGTCCTGCAGATCGATGAAGTACCACGGAATGTAGGTCTCGGGAATGGTGGGATCGGTGGATGCCGAGTTGACGATGGGGATCTCCGTTTTCAGAGACATCCGCAACGCAATATGGGTGGACTCGGAACTGATCGAGCCGAAGATTGCCCAATCTTCGTCGTCGTAGACCATCTTCACTACTTCATTGGCGGCCGCTCCCCAGATAGCGCTATCCGTGGGCCGTTCCTCGCCGGAAACTGTCTTCGCTTGCCAGTTGTCATAGTCGTTGTGCAGCATCAGCTTGAAGGGCTTGCCCCCGTAGCCGCCGCGGGCATTGGCTTCTTCCACGGCCAACTGCGCGCCGTGCAGCATCCTCAATCCAAAGACCTGTTCCGGATTATGCTCGATGGGCCCCAGGAAGCCAATGCGTACCTCCGTTACATTCTTGGGATCGGGTTCGTCCCGCGCTGCTCCGGAATACATATTGGGGTGTGTGTAGTTGAGGTCGTAGGGCGATGCAAACTTGGCGTAGGGGCTCAAATCATCCGGCTCCCCCGCATAGGGCGCAACCACCCGGTCTTTGGGCGGCCCCGGCGGATGCGCGCCACACTCGCATACACCCGAACTCTGCGCCGCAGCACTTGATGCGGCAACTGCGGCCCACATGCAGGTGGCAACCATCAATAATCTCTTGCCCATGACAATTACTCCTTGCTGCCTTCGGCAGCGTTATCCGTGCGGAACATGGCGATGGCCTCGATTTCAATTAGCAGTTCAGGCCGGCAGAGGTGTGCCTGGATGCCAGTCGACGCGGGCAGCGGATCGAGCCCTTGCTCCTTGAAGAAAGCCGTGCGCCCTGCATTGAAGACGTCGTAGTCGCGATCGATATCGCGCAGGTAGCAACTAGTGCGCACGATGTCGTGCCAAGTGCAGCCCTCGGCCTCGAGTAGGCCAGTGATGTTGTCAAAGGTCCGACGCAACTGGGCGTTGAAGTCGCCGATGTGGACGCTCACGCCGTTCTCGTCGATCGATGCCGTACCGGAGATGAGCAGGATGGTGACGCCGTTGAGGTCGATCCTCATGCCGCGCGAGAACGAACTCGGCTTGGCATACGCGTAGGCCTCGTTGAGCACGCCGTGATTAGTGACGGCGCGTTTGTTGATTGGCGCGTGCGCTATGGTCTCCAGGAGATCTGCAAATGCATTCATGGTGCTGCTCCTTATACCCTTACTGTTGTTGACGAATTCCGTGACTCAGACCTTTGGCGGTGGCGACCCAGATGTCGTTCCCTTGAAAGTCGATGCCTAGAATGTAGTTATGGGCCGGCGCGGTGGTCACGGCGACCGGCGTTATCTTGCCTTGCGCGTCGCGCACCGTCATCTCCGGCTTTCCGTCCTTGAGCGAAGGGGTATAGACGGCCCAGTTGACGCCATCGTAGTAGGCCAGCCCCTTGTCGGTGCCGAACCATGCGTGATTGGCGTCGACGCCCTTCACTGTGTTGGTAAAGTTTGAGGGAAGCCCGCTGTCTTTGGTCAGAAAGTTGTGCCAGCTGCGGCCGTCGTATCGGCAGTCGCCAAAATAGGTGGCTACCCACACGATATCGTCCACATAGCTGACAGAAGTCGTGATCTCGTGGATCAGGCCCTGATCCTTGAAGAGGACCATTTCCGTTTCGCCGTCGGGATCGTCGTACTTATCCCAACGTCCGGTTTTCTGGTCGTACTCCAGAAGGCCGCTGCCCCACACAGCGTAATAGACCTTGGTGGGTGTGGCGGATACGCCGTAGACCCATATCTCGAACATGGGTGTGTTGCGCTCGTTGTAGAGCGACCACTGCCCGGTGCGAAGATCAAGCCGACAGGCTCCGGCGGCTGTGGCCACCCACACATTCTCGCCTTCTACCGAGACGCCGTAGACCACATCGTTACTCAGCCCCGAATTCAACTGCGTGTAACTGTCGATGCGCCCACCGGAGACGCGGCTCAAGCCGCCCATAGTGCCAGCCCACACGTCGCCGGTGCGCTTGTCCAGCGCCAGCGAGAGTACCGCTCGATGGGCCAAGCCGTCCTTGGTTGTGTATGTCTTCCACGCGTGATTCTCGTAAACTGCCAGGCCCTTCTCTGTGCCCGCCCAGATGCGGTCTCCATCGACCAGCACCGAATACACGTGATTGTTGGGCAGGCCGTTGGCGGTGGTGAAGTTCTCAAACCGGTAACGCGGCATCTGTGGTGGCGCAGCAAACGCCAGCATACCGGCTGCCAAAAGCATTGCGATCATGCATATCTTTTTCATCGCGTCCTCAGGTATTCGATCAGGTCGTTAAGTTCATCCTTGGTCAGGTCGTTGGTGCGACCGTGTTTGTCGTCGGGGTTGTAGACCGTCCAGATTTCTTCCAACGTGCGTGCCGAGCCGTCATGCAAGTAGGGCGCCGTAAGCGTGATATTGGTTAACTGCGGCGTGTCCAGGAGACCCGAATTGTCCGTTGATTTGCGTGTTCCCACGTCGAAGGATTTCTGGTTGGTGCCTTTGGGGCCGCTGTGGCAGTAGGAGCAGCGGTTGGCCTCGGGAATCGGCTTGCCGAACTTGTCCACAGATCGCACGAAAAACACCTTGCCGCGTTCCTGGGCCGGCGTAAGTTCACCGTGCTGCAGCCCCCAGCGATTGGGCCGCGATGGCAGGCCGCGAACATAGGAGACCAAATCAGTAAGGGTCCGGTTATCGTAATTCTCTGAGCGCCAGAAGTATTTTTCGGTCCTCGGGCCACACTCGGTGGGTAGATTGGGATTGCCGCCGTTCCATTTGAAAGGCTCAGTGTCTTTGAGATCCTCGATAGGCCTGTTGTCCACAATGTCGCGCCCGAAGCCATCAGGCTCCAGATCCCAGGTAAGGCCGTCAAAGGTGGAATCGATGTGGCAGGTAGCGCAGCCGATCTGGCCCTGGAAGGAATAACGCGCGGTATAGAAAGCCTGTTCGCCGCGCCGCAACACGGAGATGGTCTTCGGCCCGGCCAGAGTGATGGTGGAGACAACGCGATCTGTGTGCGTATCGATCACGCTGATCGTATCTTCAAGCCGGTTGGCCACAAACAGCCTGCGGCCGTCGCGGCTGAGGGTGAGGCCGCGGGGATTATGCCCTACGGGAATGCGCGTCACCACATAGTTGGCGCTGGCGGAAAGATCCTGCACGTACGGCCCAGGGTGCATTTGGATGAAGCGCAACAAGTGCGGCACATCCACGACGGTTACATTCTCCGAGCCGCCGCAGGTGACGTAGATGTGTGACTTGTCCGGAGCAATGGCCACGCCGAAGGGTTGCGAGGCGTAGCGCTCCAGTTCGTCCAGCGGAACCTCGACCGGCTTGCCCACATCCGCACCAAACAGCGTGAGGGTATCGGCAAAGGCCCAGCCGTGTTCCAGGTGCGCAAGCGGCACAAGGTTCTTAGGATGGTATTCAGCCACCGCGCCAAGGCGTCCGTCGCCGGAAAACGCAAGATGAAAGACACCGGCAATCGCATGCAGCGGTATGCGATCGACGACAACGGCGCGCGTTGTGTCGATGACCGTAATCTCCGACTCTGGAGCGGTGCGATGCGGGGACGGATTGGGGTATATGTGCGTGGCATAGATGCGACTTCCATCCGGGGAGAGTGTGAGATAACTAGCACCTCGTCCGGCCATCAGCCACTTTTCTGTTGTGCCGGTTTGGGCGTCCAGCACCACCACATTGCCGCTGATGCGATTGGCCACAAACAGCCGTTTGCCTGCCCGGTCCTCGACCACGCTGGACGGCTCTGCGCCCACCGGCCAGGTTGCCACCACGGCCAGCGTGCCCGTATCGATGACCGAGAGCGTATCGTCCCAGGAGTTGGTGACAAACAGCCGGTCGCCGGAAGCGGACAGCGAGAAGCCGCGCGGCACGCGACCGACTGCAATGTTCTTGATCACCGCATAACTTGATGCATCCAGCACCCGCACCTCTTCGCTTTGCTGGCAGAGCACGTAAAGCCGCGCGCCATCCGGCGAGAGCAAGACTTCAAGAGGAGAAGCGTAGTCCAGAACGTCGCCCTGGGCATCGTGCGCCGCCGCGCGAACAGGCCGATCGGTCCATATACCAATCGCAATGAACACGGCTGCCAGTAGCACCAACCCTGTCACGACTCCGGTCCGCAGTCCGGTTTGATTGCGCCCACTCACTTGGGTTCCTCCACTGTGAGGACGCGATCCACGCTCAGTTTTTCCAGCGTCTGCTCGCGCCCGCTGGGCCAGTGAATGAGGAGCTTGTCGATGGAGGTGGCGGCGTCCAGCCCAAAGTGCATACGACTATCGTCCTGCGACAAATAGCCGGAGCCGGCCACACGCTCCGCCGTCTGTCGCTTGCCCGCGGCGAAAACCTCAACGCGCGCGCCGATGCCGTCGCGATTGCTTTTGGTTCCCTTGAGCTGGATGGCAATCCAGTGGCCCGTATTGGTAGAGACATTGTGCAGCAGAGTTCCCTTGGCACCCAAATTGATTAGAAACGCATCAACCTTGCCGTCGTTATCGTAGTCGGCAAAGCAGGCGCCGCGCGCCGTGGTGCGCACGCTCAGTACCGACCCAGCCTCGCGCGAAACATCAACGAAATGGCCGCTGCCGCTGCCGCGAAACAGCGTGTGCTCCTGCGGGAAGAGGTGGATGAGCCCGCCGTGGAAGATAAGGATGTCGAGCAGGCCATCGTTGTCGAAGTCGTAGACGCCGGTACCCCAACTTACGTATTGCGCGTTGGTCTGCGATACACCGTTGGACGCGCCCATGTCTTCGAAGCCTTGCTTACCCATGTTGTGCAGCAGTCGGTTATAGTGGCCGTCGGTGACCCACAAATCCAGCATTCCCCGCCCCTCGAAGTCGGCAAACACCGGCCCCATGGACGAAGTGGACTCGTCATTCTGCCCAAAGGCCGTTCCGGTGTCGTTGGCAACCTCCTCAAAGGTCCCGTCATGCTTGTTGTGGAAGAGGAAGTTCTCGGTGCGGTCGTTGGCCACGTAAATGTCGTCCCAGCCGTCGCCGTCGAAATCGGCCGCGGTCACGCCCATCGTTCTGCCTGCAAAGGCGCTGATCCCCGACTTCTCGGAAACGTCGGTAAACGTACCATCGCAGTTGTTGTGATAGAGCTTGTTGGTCTCGCCCTCGTAGTCCAGCGGTCCCGGATAATTGTCTGCCGCATAGTAAGCGCGGTACTTGGGATCGAACTTCACATAGCGGCCTACGAATAGATCGGTGCAACCGTCCTTGTCGTAGTCCAGCCAGGTGGAACTGATGGACCAGCCGTCTACCTTGATACCGGCCTTTGCGTTCACGTCGGCAAAATGGCCGTTGCCGCCGTTGTGATAGAGGATGGCCTTGCCGTAGGCGGTGACCAGCAGGTCGACAAAACCGTCGTTGTCGTAGTCCGCCGCCGTCACAGCGATCGAGTACATATCCGGATTCAGGCCAGCCTTGTCCGTAACATCGGTAAAGTGACCATTGCCGTCGTTGCGATAGAGATGATTGTGCGGCGGCGTGGCCGACTTCTCCTTGAGCGGATACGGGTGCATGGAGTCTTCGAGCGGACGTCCGTTCGCCACATAGAGGTCGGGCAGACCGTCGTTGTTGTAGTCAAACCAGATGCAGCCGGCGCCCGTGCCTTCAAGCAGTGAACCTAACTGACGCGAACCGAAGCTGTGCGTGAAGTTGATGCCAGCCTTATCGCTGGTGTCTTCAAAGCGAATGCCAGATACCTGCTGCGCGGCTGGTACGGTCTGAACGGGAGGCGGTGGTGCAGTTTGCGCTGCGGCTATCGATACAGCGCCGAATAAGAGAAGATAGCGAAAATTCATCTCAATTGCCTCCCGGCGATTTCTGCTGCGCAGCGTCGGAAATATTCACTCTGGAAAGATCAACCGGCGTCGTCGTGCGCAACAGCACGGACGGCACTCGATTATCCGGTGCATGCTCGGGTCCCGCATGGCAGCCCACGCAGATGCGCTGCTCCCCGCGGCGAATCCAGAACCATCCGTGCTCCTGGCGCAAAATCGCGCCCTTTGCATCCAGCAGCGCAAAGCGAAGTGGCTGATCGGCGGGGGTCTTCACAAAGAACGAACCATCAGGCTCAATCGGGGCAGTGCCCGTAACGATAGCGCGGCCAGCAGCGTCCAGCGTCTCCAACCGCACCGCTGCGGGCGCAACCTTCAGGTCGCCTTGGCGCGATTGCCGTGCGTCGAGGGCCAGCAGGTTGGCGTAGCTCCAATCGTGAAGCCCAGAGGGATGATGATGGGGCCGAGTGCGCGGCGCCAGCAGCACCGGCTCCACCAGATCTTCGCCGGCCGCACCCAGCAAGGTTTGCAGCGCCGCAGCGCCGGGCTTCCACAGCTTCAGCGCGTAATGTGTCCCGGCTTCTGCCCGCGCGCTCACCAGCCATGCGCCCGATGCCGTTTCGGCAATAGCGCCCGCATACTCCGCATGGGGAGCCGCGATGAGTTCCTCGTGCGCCAGCGGCGAAGTAAAACGACCCAGCGTACCGCCGTGCGTAAAAACGACGTCGCCGTTCGCCAACTGTCTTCCGCCCCAGCGCGCTCGGCCATGATCGCAGCGGTAGGACTCGACCCCCGAACCGTCGGCGTAAACCAGATACAACTCCGGCGTCGATCCCGATCCAAGCGGGAACCCCGCCTCAAAGAGAATGCGTCCGTCAGCCAATACATCGGAAGGAAACGCGCTGGATTGCATGTACGTAAGCGAAAGCACGCCCGGACCAGCCGTCGGATTCAACGGTGTATATTTTGGCGGATGGCCGTCTTCTGCTGATTCCAACTCAAATCCGCGCGGCTTGCGCTGCGCCCAGACCATTCTTCCGTCCGGCAGATAAAACGGGCGTTCTGAGTCGGTCGCGGTTGCAATCGCCTTCCGCATCGAACGGTCCGCCATTGTCAGTTCCCATATCTGCCACGGATCGCTGGCGGCTTGCTTGCCAGCGAAGAGCACTGTCTTTGCATCGAAAGAAACATTGGCGTCTGCGGAAGCCGCAAAGCCCGCTACCAGAGGCTCTGCCTTGCCCTCGTGAATCAGCAGCAACTGCGCGCCTTTTGGAAAGCGCTCTCCACCGCGCAGCGCGGCCAACGGTTCGTAGGTGGGCGCAGCGGTGACAATAATATCCGCACCGATCTCCGGGCCGGCCCCTTGCACAAAATTGGGCGTAAACCCGCAAACTATTAGCAATAAGACAATCGAAGCGGCAATCGCAAGTAGTCTGGTCGCAGGACTCATCCTACCGACTCCATGGATCGCGCTTGAGCCGCCTCTCGCGAAGGAACTCCCAGTCTGAGCCGCCAATGCTCTGGGTTGCGCTGTACCATCGCTCGTAGCGCAATCCACGGATAGAGATCAAACATCATCTCATCGAACCCCGCAAAATCCAGCGACTGGTCGCCGTCACTCCATGCCTCGTCCGGTTTGGGATGTACCTCGACGATCATGCCATCTGCTCCGGCGACAACGGCAATGCGCGCGAGCGCGGGCACCAGATCGCGAACTCCGGACGCGTGGCTAGGATCTGCAATTACCGGAAGATGAGAGATTTGTTTGAGCAGCGCAATCGCCGAAACATCAAAGGTGTTGCGCGTGGCCGTTTCAAAGGTGCGGATGCCGCGCTCACAAAGAATGACGTTGGGATTTCCATTGTCGAGAATCAACTGAGCCGAGCGCAACCACTCTGCCAACGTGGCTACCATGCCGCGCTTCAGTAGCACCGGCCTCCCCGATCGCGCTGCCGCCTCCAGTAGCGGATAGTTCTCCATGTTGCGCGTGCCTATCTGCAGAATGTCAGCATATTTCGCCACCAATGGCACATCGTCTTTCGACATGACTTCGGTCACAATGGCCAGTCCGGTCGCCTCCCGCGCCTTGGCTAGCATCTTCAGGCCTTTCAGTCCATGACCTTGGAATGCATATGGTGAACTGCGCGGCTTGAAGGCGCCTCCACGCAGAATGCCCGCTCCCGCACTGCACACTCGATGTGCAGTTGCCATCAGTTGAAGTTCCGTCTCTACCGAACACGGCCCAGCCATGGTGACGAATTCGCCGCCACCGATCTTCAGATGCTGCACCGACACCACAGTTCGTTGGCACCGCGCTCTCTTCAGCACATCGGGGGATTCAGCGAACCGGTCTCTCCAACTTTCACGCACGGTGCGGCACTCCAATCTGAGGAAATCAAAGCCTACCCCTCACTGGGTGTACATTGCATCCACCGAAAGGTGGAGAAACGAAAGTGTGCGATATCGACGCGCTATTGCGCTCACATTAAACACGTTATGGACAGGGGAACCTCTTCTGTCGCTTCGTATTCCTCGCTTGTTTAGCAAGTCAGGTGTATTTTGCACCTTTATCTTCTTAACGCCACAGGCTCGGATACAAATCGTTCTGCTGCTATCGCTCCCAGGGCGAGCTGCGTTTCCAACGCAGTGATTTCCTGCGAGATCACACAGTGGAGGCACCGTGCCATAAAACGTCATTTCAATGTGTGTCAGATATAGTGTGTGATACAGGAACACCGAACAGCGCACCGGCAGCACTTGCAATCGCTCCAGAACAGCATTTGTCCTTTCGACAACTGCAGTCCATCACATACGGTTAGAAACGACATCTGGTCGGATATCACTCACGCCCGGATTGCATTTTTGTCCCGTGTCCGTTGCTAATAGGATCGAAAGCTCACTTTCGGAACTGAGTCGGTACGGCAGCGTTGACTCAACGATTTCTTTTCTGAACTGTGTCAAAGGACACTTCTTAAGGGCACAACTGAGTATCGCAAGTATATGCTTGTGGCCAACCAGCAGAACCGTCTTTCCGCCATAGGTTGAGGATATCTCGCGGAGGCCTTCCATGATGCGCTGTTGAGCCGTGAGAACGGTCTCGGAGCTCCCGGGAATGAGTACTGCGCTCGGATCTGCCATCCACCGCTCGTATGGCGAATTCGGAAGGCTTAACAGATCTTCTATCCGTTGCCCTTCCCATTCGCCATGATCCAACTCGCGAAATCGAGGTGAAGACCGGAGGGGAACGCCAAGCCCTTTGGCATATATTGTTGCCGTTTGCGAAGCCCGCTTCGCAGTACTGCAAATGATTTGCTGAATGCCCAAAGTCCGGATCGCAGGTAGATTTAATTCTGCATCGTGAGCGCCCACCGGAGAAAGTTCAATATCCATTGTTCCCTGTACTCGCCCTTCACTATTCCACGCAGTCTTGCAGTGCCGAGCTAGATAGATTGTCGGCAGCGGAAGTCCCTGTTGCTGCTGTCGGAGAGGAATGAGCGCGACCAGCGTACCGAAGATGACTATGCAGGCACCAATCCAGATCCAGACGACGAGCGGATTCAGAAACACTTTGATGATAGGCAGGCCTGTATCCTGATTCTGGCCCTCATAGATTACGTAGAGATCCCACAACGGAGTGGAGTGATTCGCAACCATTGACTGCACTGTCTGGCTGGATCGGTAAAGCCGCGCCTCTGGCTCCAGTTGAAACTGTTCCTTGCCGCCACGAGAGACGTCGATCGAGGCGCGCTCCGCATCATAGTTGTAGCTGGACTCTCGCGTGAAACCACGGGAGAGGAGATGATAGGGGCCAACGTCCAAGCTCTGGCCTATAGTGAGTTCTCTCTCGTCGCTGCGATTGAAGGCAGAACCAGCAAATCCGATGAACATCAGCACGATGCCGAAGTGAACGATATAAGCTCCATGACGGCGTGTATTGCTGCGGAAATGCTGCAACATCGAGGAGAGGAGAGTCTTTCCGGCTTGTTGCTGGACCGCGACTACTCCACGTGCAAATTTCGTGCCGATCGCTGTCATCACAAAGGCAGCAAGAGAAAAGCAGACCAACGAATAGAGCGAACCGCGGTCTGTCCAGGGATGAATGCCACTGCCAGTGAGTGCCACGGCGGTGATCACACCGACGATGCATGGAACTGTGAACTGTTTGCGCACTTTCTTAAATGTGGCCCCGCGCCCGCCAAGCAGCGGCGCAGTGCCGGTAAGCATGAGCAGGAAGAGCCCGATCGGTACGACTACGCGGTTGTAGAACGGCGGCCCGACAGTGACCTTGTTGCTGTTCACAAATTCCGTGATGACCGGCAAGAGCGTTCCAAAGAACACAGTAACGCAGGCGGCGAGCAGTACAAGGTTGTTGAACAGGAAGCTTGACTCGCGCGAGACGAATGACTCAATTTGATGCTCGGACTTCACGTGGTCCAGCCGAGAACCGAAGGTAATCACGCATACCAGCAAAACGAGCGCGAGAAATATCCAGAACCAGGCGCCGATTGAGGATTCGCCGAAGGCGTGAACGGAGCTGACGATGCCGGAGCGGGTAAGTAGCGTGCCAAAAATACAGAGCAGGAAGGTGGAGAAGATGAGCCAGAGATTCCAACTCTTCATCATGCCACGTTTTTCCTGCATGATGGTGGAGTGCAGGAACGCAGTGCCTGTGAGCCAGGGCATCAACGAAGCATTTTCCACAGGATCCCAGCCCCAGTAGCCTCCCCAGCCCAGCACCACATAGGCCCAGTGCATCCCAAGAATTATTCCGCTGGTCAGAAAGAGCCAGCTTACCATTGTCCAGCGGCGTGTAACAGGAATCCACGTCTCTGCTGGGGAACGCAGCATCAGCGCTCCAAGAGCAAAGGCAAAAGGCACGCTGAACCCGACAAAACCGAGATAAAGCAACGGCGGATGGATGACCATCTCCGGATATTGCAACAGCGGATTCATGCCAAATCCATCGGTGGGAATCTGCCCAGGCACGCCAGCAAATGGAAGGGCCACGAAATTCAGCAGTAGAAGAAAAAAGACCTCGGGCCCCGCGAGGATGGTTGACGCCAAGGCGGTTAGCCGGACATCGACTTTGTGCCCGAAGCGAACCATGAAGCTATACCCTGACAGCAGCCAAGCCCACAGCAAAAGAGAGCCCTCCTGTCCAGACCAAAGCGCAGCACACTTGTATGGCACTGGAAGCGCGCGGTTCGATTCATGCATGACATAGGCGAGGGAAAAATCGTTCGAAAAGATCGCCCACAACAGCGCGAAGACTGCCACTGAAACCGGCGCGAAACCAGCCTGTCCCGCAAGCCGGGCCGTCTCGGCCAGTCGCTCCGGGGAAATGCGGCCTCGGCTTCCAGTAGATATCTGACGCTGGGCGATTGCCCCCATGACCAGGCTATATGCGGCGAGCACCAGCGAGAGCAGAAGCGCGAAGCTACCCAATATCGGCATCGGTTTCCAGGACATCCTTTCAGACGCGACAAAGCAGCTATGAAATCAGATCACGTTGCGGAATCGCTTAACTTCTCAACACTGTCACAGTTCCGTTTGATATTCCCGGAGGAGAGTCTACAGAGCAGACTCTTCCCGGCGCAACGGGGAAGTCTGGGCGCAGTGAGAGATGGTGAGCTCGGTGGGATTCGAACCCACGACCAACGCCTTAAAAGGGCGCTGCTCTACCAGCTGAGCTACGAGCTCACTATATTGCTCTACCTCGCGTAGCGTCCATTATTGTCGCGCCGATCTCAAAGCCCCTCACCAATGCAATTATCCATCGACACTGGTTGCTCTTCAGAACTACAGAGGTTTCTGCAAGCGTTTGTTTCAGCTTTGGCAAGTCCTGAGAGATCTTTCTGGAAAAGCGTCAGCTCACTGTAATAGCTAGTCCGGCACGTCAACCTAAAGATTGAGTTGCACCTGCACCTTTCAAGCTATAAAGTCTGGACGTAGCGCCGCTATTACACCTGGCTTGCCGCACGCTTGAGGCCGATATACTCCTCCGCCAGCCATCCCAGGCTGAGCAGCGTTATCAGCACGATGACCCCCAGCGAGATTACACAATAGAGGCACCACACCTGCAAGACATACTCTTCGATGAACGTGAGCCACAAGGCAAATCCCAGCCCGGCCTCTGCGGCCAGAAAGGTCAGTGCGCGCTGCCGCAAGAAGGCTAACCCGGCCAGCGCAAGGTAGCCTGCAATGCCGATAGCTGCCACCGGAATATGCGCGATTTCGGCGAATGGGCTGTGGTTCACTACTCCGCAATCCCATTTCTCGTTGATAGAGCAGGGCTGGGTCTCGGTCGAATAGTGCACATGCAACGCCAGCATGGAAACCACCACGCCAGCAATAGCCAGCATTGCCATCAGATAGCGCATTGTCTTCATTGAATCTCCTTTTCAAGCCGCGCAAATGTGCCGTTTGTGAGTGGCATGCAAAACAGAATCTGCGGACATGGTCGAAATCCGAATAGCCGAGCAGGATATTCTCGATCAGATCTGAATCGGAGCCACCAATGATTCCAAAGTCCTAATTGCAATTCTGAACACGGAAATCGTCTATCGGCTCCCATGCTTGAATGTCAGCCACGGCAACAGACGGCAGCTTCTGTTCCGGATGGGCTGGAGCAGCAAAGCCCATGGTGCGCACCCTGTCTCGTTGCTGCGCGTGCCGGAGGCACAGGAGGTAATTGCCCCTCCCTGAACATCCGGAGTGCTTCGCTTCCGACGACGGGTTCGGCAACAGCCCAAGCGCGGATGTGCGCCGCCTGCAAATGTCCCAAGGCACCGTCGCCGATGTCCGCGAGAATCACGTCAGTGCAACTCAGGCGGATCACGATCTCGACAGCGCCCTTGCCGTTCAACGCTACATTCTTAACGAACTCGTGATCCCCGCTTTCCGCGTCCCCGACCATGATCCATTCGGCTTTGCCAAAATGCGAAGACATCACCTCATCCGCGCGATCCGCGGACATCATCACTCCAATTTTCGCCATAATGCTCCTCGTTTCGGCAGACCACACTGGAATCCGCTTCGTACTGGAAACTGCAACCGTAGATAGATGCAATATACATCTACCGGGGGCGTTTAAGTCAATCCGAAAAGGAAGAGGCCAGGCAAGGGCTCGGTTCACATCTGAAAACGAGGGAAAAGGAGACTACTGCCGAGGGAAACTGCCACCTCTATACTTGAGCTTTGCGCTTGTATTGCAACCGCCAACTCACGGGCGAAGAAGGGGCTTGAACTGTTCTTCAATCAACCTCAAGTCAGTTTCGCCCCGAAATTGTGCCTGTACTTTGCCCTGGCTGTCGATCAGAATGGTCAATGGAAGGCCGAGAACTCCTCCGTATAGTTGCCCAAGTTTCTCGTCTCCCATCGCTACCGGGTAGTTCAACTTCATCTTCTTGTATAGTTTTCGCGCCAGTGCAGGATCGTCATCCATGGAGATGCCAATGATCTGCAAGCCACGTGGGCCATATTGAGTTTGCCAGGCAACAAAACGAGGCATTTCGAGTTGGCATGAAGCGCACCAAGTGGCCCAGAAGTCTAGCAATACAACCTTGCCCCGATAGACGCGAAGATCCAGTTTGCGGTTCTCGAGATCAGTGCGCGTGAACTCCGGCGCTTCTTTGTGAAGGAGCGAGACTTCTGCTAGCGAAGATTGCGCGGCGCTCGCCCCGACGCAAATGCACAACAGCAGTGACATCGCAAATGAGCGGCGGAGTGAGCGCAGCACAATCGATAATGCATTCGGGATCGCTGACATGTCACGCCGCCTCTCTATGCTAGTAGCCCTTTTCAACCGGGTACCCCTTGTCGACCCAATCCGCGCCTAAATTGTAGGCCAGATAGAGGACCTTCACGTTGGTAAACCCCATCTCGTGTAGTTTCGCGAATGCTGGCCCGAGATTCGGACAGCGGTTCAAGGGACAGCACCCGCAATAGAGCACAATGAGCTTCTTGCGCGAAAGTGTATTCACTCGATTCTGCAGTTGCTGGATCCCTGCTGGCTGCGAACCTGGTCCAATGTATTCCGAACCGGGGATATGCGCTTGGGAAAAGAGCATACGTGAGCCAACTTGCAAAATTAGAGGTCTTTCCGCTCCTTTGGCCTGCTGCATGTGGAGCAAAGCCTCAGGTTTCAACCACTGAGCCTCTGGAATCGAAGACGCACTTGCCGTAGGAGTCGGAGTATACTGCGCCTGGAGTTGTAAAGAAGTAGGAATAAAGGCAAATGCAAGAACCGCTACAATCCCTGATCGCCCAACCAAACCGATTTTCATAGTCTTCCTCCGAAGAGAGTTTAACCCATGCGGTTGAGGCTGGCTCACTGTGCCCTGGATCGTAAAGCGGATCAGCTTTACGATCCAGTATCCATTTATGGATAGCTTACGTGATCTTTGTCTCCGGCAGATTCTTTTGACGGATGCTCTTGGGGAAGCGCTTTGCGGATGTGTTCCCGCCGCGCCAAGGCTCGGCGGCGGAGGTTCCTCAATCGATGTTGGTGCGCTCGACGCGGACAGGCTACTGATTCGAATCTCTAGGCCTTTCCCGTCATGAGCAAGACGGAACATAATGTTGTTCTTGATGGCGCTATCCTGACGCGAAGCATCATGTTGTTCATGCGACCAAGCACGTCAAGGCTAGTCCCAGTGCGGAAGTGACGGTGGAGGCCGCAAGAAGAAATGAGTACGAATAACCTTATCCCGGCATCAACAAGCCAACCGGCAAAGCCAGGTCAAGACATCTCCTTGACTGGGCTCACGAGTGATGAGGCGCATACTCGTCTTGAAAAAGACGGCCCCAATGCGATGCCAGATACTTCGGCTCATCCGCTGCGCAATGCAGTGGCCAAGTTCTGGGCGCCTGTTCCATGGTTGCTTGAAGCCTCGATTGTTCTGGAACTTGTGCTGCATAAGTATTACGAGGCTGCGGTCATTGCGGCCTTGCTGATATTCAATGCTGCACTTGCCTACTTTCAGGAGAGTCGCGCGCAGGCTACCCTTACAGCACTGAAGTCACGCCTTGCCCTCAATGCTTCAGTTCAGCGCGATGGCGCGTGGAAAACTGTACCGGCAGCCGAGTTGGTATGTGGCGACTATGTAAAGCTTTCGCTTGGTGGAGTTGTCGCTGCCGATGTGCATCTGACCGGTGGCTCGGTCGAACTTGATCAGTCGATGCTCACTGGGGAATCCCTGCCCATTGAAGCCAGCCAAGGCGTAGGCACATATGCCGGGGCTCTCGTCAAGCGCGGTGAAGCGACAGCCGTGGTGACGGCGACGGGCGAGCGCACGAAATTCGGCCGCACGGCAGAACTCGTGCGCACGGCACATGTTGTAAGCACGCAACAGGCGGCCGTTCTCAAGATCGTGCGTAACCTGGCGATCTTCAATAGTGTCGTAATCTTCGCGATGGGAGCATATGCCTACACCCATGCCATGCCGTGGAGTGAGATTGTTCCCTTGTTGCTCACCTCAGTCCTCGCAGCCATCCCGGTGGCACTGCCTGCAACGTTCACCCTTGCTGCCGCGATCGGAGCTCGGGCGCTGGCAAAGGTGGGCGTGTTGCCGACGCGGCTTTCTGCCGTGGACGAGGCCGCTTCGATCGATGTCTTGTGTTCGGACAAAACCGGAACACTGACCGTCAATGCGCTTTCAGTAACCAGCGTTCGTCCTTTGCCCGGCTTTGATGAGGCCCACCTTCTCGGGTTGGCTGCGCTGGCCAGTTCTGATGGCGGTCAGGATTCTGTCGATAAGGCGATTCGCGAGGCGGCCTCTCAGAAACCATCATCGGACCTGCCAAAGCTGGTGAGGTTTGTGCCCTTCGACCCAGCGAAGAAGACATCGGAGGCGACAGCAACAGATGCCAAAGGTATCGAAGAGCGAATAATCAAGGGCGCCTACACAGCAGTCGTTGCCCTCACAGCTCCATCACCCTCTGCGGCTGCGATCGTTGACGAACTGGAGAAGCAAGGCTTCAGGGTTCTGGCAGTAGCCGCGGGACCAGAGGCTTCCATTCAACTAATCGGCCTGATTGCCCTCAGCGATCCGCCGCGCTCTGATTCGAGTTCTCTGATCTTGGAGTTACATACACTGGGTGTAGCTACAGTCATGGTGACGGGAGATGCTCCGGCGACGGCAGCAATCGTAGCTCATGACGTGGGGTTGACCGGGCCTCTTTGCCCACCCGGAAAACTTCCCGAGGGTATCAAGCCGGACGATTTCGCGGTATTCGCGAGCATCCTGCCGGAAGGCAAGTATGACCTTGTCAAGGCTTTCCAGAAGAGCGGGCATACGGTTGGAATGTGCGGCGATGGCGCCAATGATGCACCTGCGCTCCGTCAGGCGCAGGTTGGTATTGCCGTCTCGACCGCTACCGATGTGGCTAAATCGGCAGCTGGGGTTGTGCTCACCGAAGCTGGGCTGGGCGGCATTGTTGCCGCTGTAAAAGAGGGCAGAATCACGTTTCAGCGCATCCTTACCTATACGTTGAATTCGGTGATGAAAAAGATTTTGCAGGTGCTCCTGCTTGCAGTCGGCCTGGTGATAACTGGGCACGCGGTCCTCACTCCCATGTTGATGGTCATCGTGATGATTAGCGGCGACTTCCTCTCTATGTCACTGACGACCGATAGAGTACGACCGTCGAAGATGCCGAACTCGTGGCAAATCGGCAAGATCACAATCGCTGGCGTCATCCTCGGGGTCTGTTTCCTTGCGTTTTCTACAGCAATCCTAGCCATTGGTAAATTCGAAATGCATCTCGGAATCGAAGCTCTCAGAACTCTTTGCGCTGTCGGTATTGTGTTTGGAAGCCAGGCCACAACTTACGTGATACGCGGGCGCCAACATCTGTGGGAGTTACGCCCCAGCCTGATCCTCGTACTATCTTCCGTAGCGGATGTTCTCATCATCTCAACGCTGGCAATTTGCGGAATCGCCATGGCCCCCTTAACCCTCTCGGTAGTCGCCGGCGAACTCGTCGCCGCAATCGCATTTGGATTGCTCCTGGACGCTGCAAAGATTCCGCTCTTTGCCCGCCTCCACATATCCTAAGTACCCCGGTGCGGTTGGTACTGTTCTGCATTTTGGCAACTACCAAATATCGCGACGAGCCGAAAGCTGCAAACGCCACCAGCGGCAGCATTCGCGAATAGAGCCCCGTCACCACCGGCATCTCAGCGATCTTGCCATATCCCAGCACCTATGGAACATTCATCGCTGCCAGAATGGCCCTAGCCAGCACGTCTCACACAGCACCTATACGCCGTAATGGTCGTAAGCCTCCAAGCATATTCACAATTTCGAAACTCGTTTTCTACCGTCAATCCAAACACGCCACTAATTCCATCAAGACCTATGACTTCTTCCTCGTATGCCCAGTCCGGTTTCAATTCGTGAAACGAGAGCACAGACTGCCTAGAGCGCTCGTCCAGATGACGGAGGGCAGCCCACAATGAGATGTTCTCGCGCTTCAATCAGAACCTCGCGGTAAATCTCTTCAGTCGTCATGCCAATGAATTCGCGGTCGAATAAGTGCCGTTTATCCTTACAATGGCGGTGGCAGGGTTTCGTGTCCCGGGCGATTGTGGCTTCGGATGTACGAACGAAGAGTCTGAAAAAGCGCTTCGTTGATACCCTTCTTGACGAAATGGCTCTCACCAGCCCGCATTTGCTTCACCATTCGATGACGATTCAAAGGCCGTTTGGATGGAACATATGTTGCAAATTGGGAGCATTTACTCCGCGGCACACCCATGCGGCAGGAGGTCATTCTATGCTGTATGCGCAGTTCGCTCTATATCGCACATTGTTCGACGCTTCAGCTCATGACGGAACGTAAGCTGAATCCCTTAAGTCTTGTGTGGTTCCGCAAGAGATTTCTAAAGCCTGACATTGGTGTCCGGTTTTTCCCGACCTGAGAAGACCGGTTCCGCTGGGGGCACATGCTCCAGGTACGACTGGATCGATCGCTCCAACATGAGCCGGGTATAAGCCTCCCTGTCATGCCAGGGAAGTACCGTCCCTCCAGCCTGCACCTGTTCTTGGATGATCGTCCTGTCCACCCTGGGGCGCATGGGGAAGGCTAGTTTAGCCAACTCGCGGAGTACAGTTGTCTTTCCCGAGCCATGCCTGCGTGGTATTTCATATAGATTGGGGTTATTGAAGTTCATTCGCCGTACCAATTCTCAGGTTGGCTTCTTCAAGGTTGGAGCCGGCGTCTCTCCGCGCCGGGAAGCTTCCTTCCATGGGTGGAATCGTGACACCGTGCTCCTATCGCGCTAGCGGGACGTCTGTCGAGAGATAAAAAAGTTTTGCGCTCAAGTGCAGCTAACCCTGAGGATGATCTGCTTGGATTCCTCTAGCGGCGGACCAAATGAGTCTGTAGTGAGGTGCATTCGCACGGTCGAAAAGAGTGACCAGCTCATTCTGTGCGAAGAACGCAATTTTCACTTACGGGCGCGCAGTATCAGGACAAGCGCAACAATCAGAACCAACCCACAGATCCACATCCAACCATTGTTCCAACCTTGCATCCCCATGTTGTATCCGTTCATCAACCCCCCTCATGGATCAGCCGAAGAAAACGAAACCCTCTCTGCTTCAATTCGTCCGATTGTAAGCGATCCGTCGATTTGCCTAGCCGCAGCAGCCACGGCCGGTCTTTGGCGCCGCTGTAGACTTGGTGAGGTATTGCGCCGGACTGTGATCGAACTTCTCTTTGCACTTGGAACCGCAAAAATAATACGTCTGTCCAGAATGCTCGGTGTGTCCGGCGGCGGCAGCTGTCTCTATCTCCATGCCGCAAACCGGATCTTTCACAACTGTGGTGCTGCTCATATGGTTCTCCTTGGCTTTTGAATTCGCTTTGCTTGAATCGCAATCCCGTTGGGATCGCCTATTTCTGGTCGCCCATCATCCCTTCTTCCTTCTTCATCTTCTCCCCGGCTTTCTTATGTATGCCCATCGGACCGGGCATCATGGCCATGCAGTCGGCCATGGCCTGCATATGGTCGGCCATCGTCTGTAAGTGGTCAATCACAGCATGCTGTAACGCCATCTGGCTCTTCATGCTGGATTGTTCCGTCGCCATGTGGGTCTTCATCGCGGCGTCGGCAGCCGCCATTTTATCCATGGAGTCCTTCATGAGAGCTTGTAGCTGAACCATTTGCGCGCGCATCTCCTTCATTTGTGCATCCATCTGTTCCATTTGCGGTTTCATATCCTTCATGCCCGTGCCGGAACTTGGCACCGCCTCCTGGGAGGGCAGCGGAACACTGCAAAAACCCGTTATAGAGATTGCGAGTACGGATATGAACAGCAGAGTTGTTGTTCTCATTGATTCATCTCCTGGGGATGCACCTTGTTGTATGGATCGCGGCTGAGTGGTTGATTTCCAGCCTTCAGCAGCGCATTGGCCGCTCGCTCTAAAGACATCGCTTCGCCTGAAGGAGGCTCTACCTGAAACCTTCTCAATTCAGACAGGTCGAGGTCCGGTCAGTAATGCTCAGGTCAAAGAAAAGCCGCTATAACTTGGTTGTGCGAAGCCTGAGCGCATTGGCAATTACCGAAACAGAACTGAAGCTCATGGCGGCCGCGGCGATCATCGGGTTCAAGAGCAACCCGAAGGACGGAAACAGCACACCGGCAGCAAGCGGTACACCGACAATGTTGTAAACGAAGGCGAAGAACAGGTTCTCGCGAATGTTGCGCATGGTTGACTTGCTAAGATGACGGGCGCGGAGAATGCCGCGCAGATCGCCTTTCAACAGCGTGATGCCGCCAGCTTCCATCGCCACATCCGTGCCGGTCCCCATGGCAATGCCTATGTCGGCCTGCGCGAGCGCCGGAGCATCATTGACTCCATCTCCAGCCATCGCAACCACGGCGCCCTTTTGTTGACGCTTTTTGACGACCTCCGCTTTTTTCTGAGGCAGTACGTCAGCCTCAAACTCGATGCCGAGCTTATCCGCGACTGCCTTGGCTGTCGTCACATTGTCTCCCGTGACCATGATGATTTTAAGACCGGCCTCCTTGAGCTCACGTATCGCATCTGGTGTCGATTCCTTGATTGGATCGGAGACCCCTACCAGGCCTGCCGCTTTGCCATCCACGGCCACCAGCATCACCGTCTGTCCTTCCTTCCGCAGCGCTTCAGCCCTATCAAGCAACGGGCCGGGATCGACGGACAGGTCCCGGAACAGCTCGGAGTTGCCAACAGCGACCTGCTTGCCTGATACGGTTCCCTTTACGCCCTTGCCGGTCGTGGAGCTAAATCCCTCCACATCTGCCAGAGAGAGCTTTTTTGCCTCCGCGCCTTTCACAATGGCTGCCGCCAATGGGTGTTCGCTGGAGCGCTCAAGGCTGGCGACCAGTTGCAGCAGGCCGGACTCGTCAATGCCTGGCTGAGGAAAGACGGAACTCAGAGTCGGTTTGCCTTCGGTCAGAGTTCCCGTCTTGTCGATGATGAGTGTGTCCACCTTGCCGAAGATCTCCAGCGCCTCCGCATTACGAATGAGGATGCCTGCGCGGGCCCCGCGGCCTGTACCCACCATGATCGCCATCGGTGTAGCAAGCCCGAGCGCACACGGACAGGCCACGATCAGGACGGCAACGGCATTTACGAGAGCATGAGCGAACCGCGGTTGAGGACCGGCGAAGAACCACACGGCAAAGGTGACAATGGCCGCAACGATCACGGCTGGGACAAAGTACGAAGACACTTGATCCGCCAGCCGCTGAATCGGCGCTCGTGACCGCTGCGCTTCGCTGACCATCTTTACGATTTGTGCCAAGAGCGTGTCGGCACCAATACGTTCGGCCCGCATAATGAATCCGCCGGTTCCGTTCACCGTTCCGGCCGTTACTTTCGCGTCCTTGTCCTTTTCAACGGGGATGGGTTCACCGCTGATCATCGATTCGTCGATGGAGCTGTGGCCTTCAAGCACGGTCCCATCAACCGGAATCTTTTCCCCGGGGCGCACGCGAAGCCTGTCGTCAACCTGTACCTGATCGAGTGGCACGTCGGCTTCGCCGCCCTTGTCGTCAAGCCGCTTCGCTGTCTTCGGAGCCAGGCCAAGTAGCGCGCGAATCGCTCCGCTGGTTTGGCTGCGAGCGCGCAACTCTAACACCTGACCTAGAAGGACCAGAGCAACGATGACTGCTGCTGGCTCGAAGTACACATCGATCTGCCCCCCAACTCCACGAAACGACGCAGGAAATATTTGTGGAACGATAGTGGCGAAGACGCTATAAAGATAAGCCGAGCCGGTACCGAGGGAGATGAGAGTGAACATGTTGAGGCTGCGATGGACGATGGATTGCCAACCCCTGACAAAGAACGGCAATCCACACCAGAGCACCACCGGAGTTGCAAGCGCGAACTCGATCCAGGCCCACACTTTTGCCGAGAACAGGTGTTGCATGGGCATGGAAGGTAGAAAAGCAGAGACCATCAGCGCGAGCATGGGCACGGCGAGTGCGACGCTGATCCAGAGCCGCCTCGACATATCGCACAGCTCTGGATTGGAGTCTTCGGCAGTGACTTCGCGGGGTTCGAGCGCCATTCCGCAGATTGGGCAGGAGCCTGGTCCATCACGCACGATCTGCGGGTGCATCGGGCAGGTATATTGGGAGCGCTTGGCTGGTGCGGGAACGTTCACGGGTTCGAGCGCCATGCCGCATTTCGAACAGCTTCCCGGTCCCGTTTGCTTCACCTCCGGATGCATCGGGCAGGTGTATTCCCCCTGCGGCTCGGTTTTCGTCGGCGGGTGCGACGGAACTGCGTCTGGCTTGGCTTGCACATACTTCTCTGGCGCGGCGCGGAACTTTGCGGCGCAACCCTGACTGCAAAAGTAGACTGTTGCGCCCTGACGTTCAGCGCTTGCCGCAGCCTTCGACGGATCGACCTTCATCCCGCAAACGGGGTCGCGCTCATCAGCCTGCTTCATCTCTCGATTGTGAACCTGTTCGCTCATCTCTACCTGTGCCCTTCTGAACAGGGAGCGGGCCTGCTCAAATTCAGCATGAACGAGCATGAGTTTCCAGCAAAGGAACAGAACTACGTCCACATCGTACGCTCATCGTGATCTCTCCCCACATCAGTTCACTTACATGGGTAGATCGCTTCGCGCTGCTCGATCAAGGGAGAATCGCCGCAATAGGAGATCACTCTATGCTGTATGCGCAGTCCGCTCTGTATCGCACATTGTTCGACGCTTCTGCTCACGACGGGACGTAGGCTGAATTCTTTCGGTCTTATGTGGCTCCGCAAGAGATTTCTAAAGCCTGGCATTGGTGCATTTGCCTGAGGTTGCTCCGAATTCATCCGCCCAGGTCTCTCCTGTTAATACTTGTTTCGATAGGATGCTTCCATGCCGGGCGGACTGACCGTCCTATTACACCTTATTCGGTTCCTCTTCACTGAGATGCTACAGTCAGAAGCCACATCACACCTCGGCTGTGCCAGCAGGAACCGATCAGCCCTAGCTGGTTTTTCGATTCATGGCGCCGCAAGCATTCACAAAATGTCTATCTATAGTGGATTCGCTTCGGGGTGTGAAGTTCGCTTTGCGCCCACTTAAGAGATTTAACTCCGCTACGCTCAAGAAAAGTCCATTCGGGATCGGGTAAATAGATTTCTCGAACCTTCTTGCCGTTCAGGGGCAACCGCGCTGCTTTACCTTGGAAGAGCAGTTGGCGATTCACCCGTGGCAGGACTCCCATCACGGGTTGTCCCACCACGGGCTACTGCTTCAAAGCTGGCACCTTCACGGGTGAAGCAGTAAAATTACCTGCTTCGCTAGCCGGGGTGTCTATTTCTGTGCGTGACCGTGCTTCGTGGTACGTGCATGCTTCGTAGATGCCGCGGCCTTCTCATCCAGAAGAGTCATTGAATCCTGGGCATTGAATGGGTACAGCTTCACGGATTGTTGTCCAGTTGTGGTCAGCGTAATGTCCACGCGGCGATTCTGAGCTAGAACGATCTTCGTCAGATCGTGCAGAATCTTTTGCCGTTCGGTGTTAGTTAGCTCAGGATTGTTCTGAATGAGATCCTTGACCTGATCTTGAGTGAGTTGCTGGTCTTCGCCGACTGCTCGCGTCTCGATTTGGTTTTCAAGGATACCTTGTTCCGTCAGGAATTGCTTTACCTGATTGACGCGACGTTCCGTAAGCGCCTGGTTGTACTCTGGCGTTCCGCGCACATCGGCATGGCCAGTGAGAATAAGGTGAGCTTCGGGCTTGATTGCCTGATAGCCTTTGAAATCCTCGGCAAGAGTTTTCAGAATCAGTTGCTGGCTCTCAACGATGCCTCCCTCAGGGTGTGCGGCCCGTGGCTGGGCGGTGGGGAAGAATACACTGTGCAATGCCAGCCGAGCCTCAAGCCTGACCTGCTCGGGCGTTGGCTCTTGGGGCAACGCCGCGATTGTAACGGCGGCAACTGCCGACGCAACGTTTCCCTTATCGTCGGCTACGTTGCAAGTAATCCCTACAGGACCTGCCGAAGCACCCGCCGAGGAAAAGGTTGCAGTTGCGCCGTTGCCGCTGATCGAACCAGACTGGGCCGAGTAGCTATAGGTGAGCGGCCGGTTCTGGGGGCTTACACCAGTGGCAGTGATCGTGCTGCTCTCATTTGGATTGATGGCATTGGGGCTAGCCGAGCAACCGATCGTCGGCGGTTCAAATGCTTTTACGGTAAAGCGGGCTGAGCAATTCGCAACTTCGCCTGGTTTAAGGCCGATCTTTTCGCCCTTACCTTCACTTACCTTGCCGTTTACCGTATGAATGCCGGGCGCAAGCGTCGTGGTTGCCACCGTTGCCGTTGCTCCGTCACCCGTCACGCCCTCTCCTGCCCAGGAGTAAACCGCATGTAGCTTAGGGTCGAGGTTGCCGGCGGTTGCTGCTACCGTGACCGGGTCGCCTGGAAAGATCGACTCAGGGCTGATGGAGCAGGCCAGGGACACTGGCACGGGCGGTGCAAAGGAACCGATGCGGAACACAACGCCGGCGCTCAAGCGAAGCATATTGAAATCGGCAATATCGTCCTGGCGGTTGAACTGGTAATCTGCCTGGAACAGGCGAAGCGCCAAATGATGATTGAACAATGGCGTGTTGTAGTCCAGGCCGCCACCGCCTGTAACCACCCAACCCCACTGATTTTGATAGTAATAGCTGCCAGCACTTTCTCCACCAATCAGAGCATGGACAAATGGAGTGAAGTGGGTGGTCGGGTACCGCAGGATCAGACCTCCCGATCCTCCCTCGAAGTCGGTGCTCGTCGGGTGGTCTTCGTTATTGTCGTTGTGGTAGTCGCCCTCGAACTGCACACCCGCGTACTTGTTGAAGTAACGCGAAACACTGCCGATGGCGCCGTACCGGATGCCAGTGCTGTCAAAGTTGTCAAACCCGTCCGATGCGACTTTTGGAGACAGATAACTGAAACCGGCAAAAATGTCCCACTTGGAAGCGGCATTGTCGGACGCCGTTTTACTTGCGTATATTTTTACATCCGGCTTGGTCGCATCCTGAGCTGCCATGGCCATGGAAGCCATCCCGATAAGTGCCAAGGCAAAGATGTGATTTATTGTTTTCGAATAACTGAAATGCATGCGTTTATCCTCCATACGGAATCAATCTCAATAACAAATACACAAAGGTTGCTTGCCGGCATGAAACTAACTCAGACTGCCTCGACTCTTCAGCGATTGAAGAATAGTAAGACGCCTCGCCGCTCTAGCTAATATGTTCAACCTGCGCTTCATGAATAGAGAGACGAATCTACAACCGTCCCGCCAGTAACAATTTGAGCCAATTGCAGATAGTAAGACAGAAAAACAAAACTCACTTCACGACTCTCCGCGCGGGAGAGTAATGGCCTACCTGAAATGTACGACTCGTCCTCTAGTTGATCTGGTCTATTTTGAACAGTAGACAGGCCAATATAGAATTCGTATTGACAGCAGCCTTGATTGATCGGCGGCCGATTACGCATTTGCTTGACTTGCTGTGTGAAGCTCAATTCCACGCCTACGTGAAATCGAAGGGGGAAGATCCACATTCAACGCCATGCGCTCAATGAACTCCATCAAGTTTGGAGCTTGGGCACGCACCCCACACCCTATCAGCAGTAGCGTACAGCGCCTTACGCAACAGTCCCGACCAGCCAGCCTATGCCGGAAGTCATCGCCATCGCCAGACCACCCCAGAACGTCACGCGAACTGCACCCATGATCACCTTTGCACCACCCGCGTGCGCAGCTAGTCCGCCCATCAGTGCGAGAACCGCGAGTGACGATAGCGAGACGAATGGGATCAATCGCGCCTGTGGTGCGATCGCTGTAATTATGAGTGGCATCGAGGCTCCGAGAGCGAAGCTGCAGGCAGCAGCCAGAGATGCCTGAAGAGGACGGGCACGGAACTTTTCGGAGATGCCGAGTTCGTCGCGAGCATACGCGCCCAATTCATCATAGGCAATTAGCTGTTGCGCGACCTGATTCGCCAGTAGCGGTTCAAGTCCGCGGGCCACATAAATTGCAGTCAGTGCCTGGTGCTCACCCTTGTTGTTTTGCTTGAGTTTTGTACGCTCGATGGCCAGTTCAGCTTCTTCAGTATCTGCCTGCGAATGCACGGAAACGTACTCGCTCGCGGCCATGGACATCCCTCCAGAGACCAGGCCGGCGATCCCTGCGACCAGGATGCTTCGGTGAGTTCCATGCGCCGCCGCAACTCCGAGCAGGAGACTTGATGTCGACAGGATGCCGTCGTTTGCTCCCAACACTGCTGCACGGAGAAGCCCGATGCCGCCGGCGCGATGTAGCCTTCTGCTTTGCACTGACATCTTGAAGCGCTTCCGGACGAGGAAATTCTGGAAACGTCGAAAGGCGTTCATTTTGATCGGCCGCCCCTGGGATGCCATGGAACTGCCTAAAGGCGTGTTTGACTTGCTCCGTCCTAGATCCATTTCATCCTCAGCAGCCAAACCTTGATGCTTTGCGCAATGCCTGTGTAGGCAAGGAGCGTCAGCGAATATCAGGTGGCTGTTGCCCTGATTCCTAATCTGCAAGCCGTTGCTACCACAGCTCTTGAAGCGCTTGCATGTCTACCGCTCAATCCGGCGAACTGAGGTGCTGAGCAATCGCTCACAGCTGCTAAAGGTAGTTAGACGCATACATCAGACTGTGAGTCCAGAGCAGACACGCGAGAAATTGCTGGATCCTGCGAAAAATAATTGATCGCGCTTGCATGGTCTGGCATCCGTTACCACTTCTATCACACGAAATCCGAACAGCTTCAAGGTCTCCGGCGTGGATGTTGGGGACGATGCTAGCACAGGAGGGCATGGCAACAGCACATCTCTAATTCTCATTTGTCGGATCGGTCACGCGGCCGATGAACAGGATGCAGCCGGAGCGATTGTCGCGAATCAGGAAGAGGAACGGGTGGTCCGCGCGAAAAACAGGCGGCTGCAATCGCCTCGACCGAACTGCCATCGCTCGACTTATCACTACAGCCGTTGCCGCTGCTGCTTCGGTTCCTTCTTCGTTGACATCGATATAAGCCTTATGGATCACTGCCGACATCACAAAGTCGCGCCTTCCATCCATCCCCGAGAAATTCGCCGAGTCCTTTTCAAACGCTTGCGGCATCCCCATAGCACTCAGCGCCCCGTTGAGTCCGAATTGTTGAGTCATCTTGAACTTCGGCATCGACAGAATGACTTTGGGTATTGGCGCTAACTCACGCAGCCATAGCTGTGTGTTCGATGCGGTGAGCGATTGTTCCAGGGTGGACAGACCGCTCACATCGTTGGGCAGAAAGACGATCATCGAAAGCTCGTCGCTCTTGTATGGAAGCTCCAGAGCCTGAAATGCGGCGCCCTTGAAGTATTTGAAAGAACCCTCGCGATGCATCAGAGGCGCCTTAATGGTGTTCGCCTGGGATAAATGGAAATCTTCATCCTTTGTTCGTGCCTTGTCGAATTGCGTCTGCCAGGTCCCCTTGAAATAAATGGCATTCGTCAGCACCAATCTTGTCTGGGGAGAGAGCACGCCGGGTTGAAGCATATTCATGATTTTGTCGTCGGTTTTCTCTTCGACCCATTTGTTGATCGTCAGTCGCGCCGCTTCGGCCGCGTCCTTGAAATCCACGCGATTAAATCCAGCACCATAATCGTTCTTCATCAACTGGAGAAAATCATCGAGAAATGGATTGCCCTGTTGCGCCCAGAGGGCATCGGCCACGCGAAGCTGGTATCCATCGTGAGAGGCATTGAGGCCGCTCAGTAGCGCACCCATTGCTGAATGCAGGCGGTCCGGGGGGAGAGTGAAGTGCAGTGTTTGTGCCATTTCGGAGGCGGTGTTGCCGCGTGCTCCTGCATACGTCATGGCAAGCGCGGTGGATATGCTCTCAGGCGAGAAGAAAAGATTGCCGTTATGCTTGCGTAACTGCCCATACAAATCCACGGCAAATGCATTGTTGCCATCGACGACCGCTGCTCGGTCAACCGCGGCTGGATGAGTCGTCACCGCTCCCCTTGCGGCTCCAGGCAATGCAAGGCACGCGATGAGGAATGAAAGTGTGAGTTTCATGTAAGCCTCCACTCAGCGATGGCCGAGTGCTGTGGCATGTTTATATCCGGTCCTCATGCACGAACCTTCCTTCATGAGAGATTTCATGTGATTTCTGCCAAGCGGTACACTGCAGCCTTCGGTGCTAAGCCAGCAAACACAACCTTAGCCTCCTGAATCGAATGCCTGGATAGAACACTTTCCCGGCAGATCAGGAGAACTCAAGGCAATTGCTTGTCCCAGATCGGTCGATACAACTCTACCGGAGAGAAATCGATCTTCTTAGTCTTGCGGCTGACCCACAGAAAGACCGGCGTTTCGCCGCCGTTGATATCCACTCCAATAATCACGCCGTTGCCCCAGGACCGGGAAAGGGCGAACTTATAACTACGGATCTGCCCGTATTTGCTGCCGGGCCCCCAGTCCTGCTGGAATCGGTCAAAGGAGTAAGCCTTGTAACGTTCCGGATGTTGCTGCCACTCCGGATCCTGGGTCCACAAACCGTAGGCTTTTACCTGGTCACCGGACTGGACTGTTGACAGAAAGGTGCTCACCCGGTGCTCTTCCGGCCAGTTCCAGAACCACCAGGTTCCAAAGGCGCCCAATACCACTACCACAAACAACGCAATCACCATGTTCCGCGACCGACGCGCACGGGCTGCATCGTACTGTGGTGCATCCAACAATGTCATGATATGAAGTTATCTCCTTCCAGCATTTCAGGCGCACTATAGTCTTGCTGCCACAAATTGTTACTTATCAAAACCGCATCGCCGAGCGGTGATCCTCGCCACCGGCCATCACGGCTAAAAAGCGCCTACTCGACACTCGCACGCAACAAAAGTATCGCAACTGGAGGAATAACGATCTGTTCAGTCTTGCTCATGATGGGAAGACACCTGAAGGCCAGCCCTCATGGTCAGTTTCGGTGCATTCGCGTCCCCGCCCCGGTTCGCGTTGGAACGGCGCTCAGGCATTTGTGAATTGGCTGTTTTTCCGTGTGTGCAAGTCCATCTTGCGCCGCCGTATCCAGCTTGAAACGTCTGGTAGAATCGGTCTGCGCGCTAGACGCGTCGCTAAAGGGATCGAGGCTCGGTTATCCGCCTTGCGGGGAAGCTAGCGTAACGATCACGCCCGCATCAGCCAAAACATCGTAGTGCGCTGTGCTCTTTTGGACATGCGATATGGAGTCAACAAAGAGGCAGAGTGGTCTTGCGAAACTGCTCATGAGTGGACTAAGGTTGGAAGCTCGGAGTTGAAAAGGGATTTCTGTTCAGGAGGATTATCATGTCCACGAAGCGCATTGGCATTCTCACCGGCGGCGGCGATGTCCCGGGCCTGAATTCGGTCATCAAATCGGTTGTCTACCGAGGAACGGAAATCGGATACGAGGTTCTTGGCATTCACCGCGGCTGGGAAGGATTGACCCACGTCGATCTGAAAGACCCTGTCAGCCGGTCGCGCTATATCGAGCCGCTCAATCGCGAAAACACCCGCACCATTGATCGCTCCGGCGGTACCTATCTGCACAGTTCGCGCACCAATCCTAGCAAGATGCAAGAGTTGCCACCGGCACTCAGCGGACAACAGTTTCCGAACAAGCAATCCACCAAGAATGGAGTGACCAGCACACTCTTCAACGTGACGTCGGCGGTGCTGAAGAATATCGAAACGCTGGGGCTTGATTACGTAATGGCGATCGGCGGCGATGACACGCTTAGCTATGCCGCCGAACTTAGCCGGCAGGGCGTACGTGTGATCGCGGTGCCCAAGACCATGGATAACGATGTTAGCAACACCGAGTATTGCATCGGGTTTTCAACCGCCATCACGCGCGCCGTGGATGCCATAGAGCGGCAGCGGACGACGGTCGGTTCGCACGAGCGCATCGGCATCTTTCGGGTCTTCGGACGCGACGCCGGCTACACCGCACTTTACACTGCCTACGTGACATCCATGCGCTGCTGCCTTCCCGAGTACAAGGTGAATTTGAAGCACCTGATCGAAATATTGGTCGCTGACAAGCACAATAATCCCAGCAACTATTCGCTCGTGATTCTTTCCGAGGGGGCAGAATGGGAGGGCTACACGGTAAAAGAATATGGCCCAGCCGATGCCTTTGGCCACCGCAAGAAGATGAGCGTTGCAGAGGATCTGAGCAACGAGATCACAGCTGCCACCGGCGAAGAGACCCTGGTCAGTGACCTGACATACGATCTGCGCTCGGGGAGTCCAGACTTCATTGATCGCATGGTAGCCTTCACCTTCGCGGGAATGGCGATGGATGCCGTGAAAGACGGAGAAACCGGCTTGATGACAGCGATCAGGAATGGCTGCTACACGATGGCGCCGATCCCCGATGCGAAACTCGGTCCGCGCAAAGTGGACGTCGCTACCATGTATGATACAGAACACTACCGGCCGTCTTATGACCGAAAGCTGGGGCTGCCAATGTTTCTGATGCGGGAGTAAAGCATTTTCCGTATCGCTGTTGCCCGGCATAGACAAATCGGCTTTGAATTGAGAACCTTCATCCAGAAGGCCTAAATTAAGTAGGCCATTGTGAGCCATATTGCACAGTACGGAAATCTGGCACTCCCGTATTCTCCGACCAAAGAGGCATCCTCAAACAATTCCGCGTAGTCACTAGTTCTTCGTATCCCTCCCAAGCCGCCGCACAGACCCTCACACCTCTGCACTCTTGCCCATCCGTAATGCCTCTACTGAAGCGGGTTCGCCGGAAGGCGGACCCATCTCTCTGTGTGGCTTCCACCGTTTCCAGCCAAGAACGAGCCCGCATGAGATCTCAGCGATCAAGAATGACCATTCATCCTAAGTTGACTGGAGTAAGGTGAGGCCACGATGACCTCATTTGTCAACCACATTCGCGCTTACAGATCAGTCGTGTGGGATATGTTTCTTTCCGCTGTCGGGGTTTCATATTTAGGCGGTGCTTTCGCTTGGTCGCAACAGGACGCTACGGCCTAGAGACCAGGGCGTCCGTTAGCGCATTTGATCAGCCTCGCGATCCACTCCCTCATGTGGGTGCGGCACTCGCCTCTTGGCCCTTGTTGCGAACGAGCCACCGGAACCGGTGCATGCGCAGCGCGTCTAAACACTACTCTTGATCGGAAGCTGGGTTCGCTTGGCGCTCACTGGTCAGTCTCATGAGTGCCCTGCTTTCATTGGAGCGACCGGGGAACCAGCCGCTGGGGCAATGAAAGGGTATCTTTGCCTAGCCGGCGGATAGAACGCGTGCCTACGAAACTAGAAAGGGCAAGCAGGAATGGCGGGCATGAAAATCATCACCGGCTTCTTCTCGCTGATTGGAAACCTGAGTTGTTTTGGCTTGAGAGCGCTGGCAGCCGTGTTTGTTCCCCCCTATGAATGGCAGTACTTTGTCCTCCAAATTGAGGCAATCGGTTGGCAGTCGTTGCCGCTTATCTCGGCAGCCGGTCTAGCTTTAGGAGTGGTGATGACATTGCACACCAGGAGCAGCCTGGTCAGTTTCGGCGCTGGAGCGTGGGCGCCAAATCTGCAATCGCAATCGTTCTTCAATGAATTGGGCCCGCTCGTCAGTGGGCTGCTGGTAGCGGGGCGAGCTGGCGCGGGCATTGGCGCAGAACTAGCGAACATGCGGGTCACCGAACAGATCGACGCTCTCGAAGTCCTGTCGTTCGATTCTTTCAGGCTTCTATGCGTCACGCGGATACTTGCCTGCATTATCGTACTTCCACTGTTGACCGTCTTTATGGACTTTGCAGGACTGCTGGGTGGATTCTTTTCCGAGTACATGATTTCTCGCATGTCGTTCCAGCATTATGTGGCCAGCGCTTTCAGCAGCTTGGGATGGGCCAATTTTATTCCGCCAACGCTCAAGACCTGCGTTTTCGGGTTCATCATCGGCACTGTCTCCTGCTATTTCGGATACACCACGAATGAGGGATCTGACGGTGTGCGCCGCGCAGCTACCAACAGTGTGGTCCTATCTTCACTCCTCATCATCCTTTCCGATGTGGTTCTAGTGAAGCTAATTTTCTTCTTCTTTCCAGGGGATGCCATGTGATCGCTCAATTCGCAGTTGAATTCAAGCACATCACAAAGAGCTTTTCCGATAGAAAAGTGCTGATCGACGTGTCCTTTGGAGTCGCTGAAGGCGAGGCACTCTGCATCATGGGTCGAAGCGGCATCGGCAAGAGCGTGACTCTCAAGCTAATGATTGGATTGCTCAAGCCGGATAGCGGCCAGGTTTGCATCGATTCAGAAGATATTACTCCGCTTCCTGAGAAGGAACTGTCGAGAGTGCGTCGCAACATAGGTTTTCTATTTCAAAGCGCGGCCCTCTTCGATTCGTTCACCGTTGGAGACAATCTTGCGATGCCGCTCAAGCGGTTCGATAAATCCAAGTCACCGTCTGAGATCGAACAGGCAGTGAACGAGACGTTGCGGGCTGTTGGGCTTGAAAAGGACAAAGACAAACTTCCAGTGGAGTTGTCGGGAGGAATGCGCAAGCGTGCCGGATTAGCGAGAGCTCTCGTGCTCAACCCGAAACTCCTGCTTGTTGATGAACCGAGCAGTGGCCTGGACAGAATCACCGCCGGCGAGATTGACGACCTTCTGCTTCGGGTAAAAACAGAGCGTAACACAACATTGGTGATTGTCACACACGATGTTCGCTGTGTAAGGAGAGTCGCTGACCAAGTTGCGGTGCTTGACAAGGGCCACTTAGCCTCTCTTGGCACACTGGATGAACTTGAATCAAGCGAAAATCTAGTCGTTCGAGAGCTAACTTCGGAGTCTGCAAAATGAAACATAGCATGGTTGCTGCCGGCATCTTTGTTGTCTCCGCGTTGGTCCTGTTCAGCATTGGGCTGTTCCTGATTGGAACCAGCCACAATCTCTTCACTCGTCATGTCACTTTCTACACTGAATTGTCTGAAGTGAATGGCATCACCTCCGGCTTGAAAGTCCGAGTGGGGGGCTTTGACGCAGGCCAGGTCGAAAGCATCGGAATACCGGACAAACCCTCGGGAGAATTCAGAATAAAGCTTAAGATCGACAGCAAGCTCCGCAACCTTGTTCGCGAGGACTCGGTTGTCACTGTCGACTCCGATGGCTTGGTTGGAGACAAGTTCTTGTTCATCCACAAAGGAAGCGACAACTCTCAGGAAGCCCCGGCCGGCATGACCCTTCCCAGCAAGGAACCAATCGAGCTGTCTGCCATCATTGCCAAAGCTTCAGGGGTCATTGACCAGACGAGTGGGGCAATCGGCGATGTTCAGGGCAAGCTCAACGTTACGCTCGACACAGTCACAAGGACAGTCAACAACGCAGATGGGCTGGTTAGCGATGCCCGGCATGGCAAAGGAACGATCAGTGTCCTCCTGAATGATCCGCAGACAGCCTCCCAACTGAAGAAGACTGTTGCGAATGCCGAACAGGCCAGCGCCAACGTGAAGCAAATCTCTGTCCAGGCCGGGCAACTGGTAACAGACGTACAGTCGCGCAAGCTTCCCGCAAAGCTCGACGACACCGTGATCACCGCTCGACACGCCGCCCAGCAGATCGACGAAGCCTCACAGAAGGTGAATGCAACCCTGGATGAGGCACTGGGGCCGGATCGCTCCGGGGAGAACGCGGCTGAGAATATCCGCGAATCGCTGTCAAACGTAAATCTTGCGGCTGCGAACCTTGCCGACGACACAGAAGCGCTCAAACATGAATTCTTTTTCAGAGGCTTTTTCAGGAAGCGCGGATACTACAGCCTCGAAGAGCTGACGCCAGATCAATATAGGACCAATTCCTTCTTTCAAAATGAAAGCAACCGTCGCTCCTGGCTCGCAGCAGCAGTTGCATTCACCAAGGATGCAATGGGAAACGAAATTCTCTCGATTGAGGGCGAACGGCAGATTGATCAGATTATCGGCAAGAAGAAAGATTCGATTGTAGGTGAGCCGCTCGTTGTTGAGGGTTATTCGAGCCAAGCAACCGCAGCGAATGAGATTATCGCCTCAAGGTCGCGGTCTCTCCTTGTAGCACAGTACCTGGAGAAGCACTTTTATCTGAAATCGACGGATATAGGGACGATGCCTCTGAATGCAACTCCGCCGTCTAAGTCCGGAAAGGCCACATGGGACGGCGCTTGCATCGTCTTTCTCGCGGCGAGGAAATGAAGACGCGTTCGGCAAGGTACTGCAGGGTCTTCGTTAGGCGCGAAGCTTGGCAACGGACTGGTCCGGCGAGATTTCCGATTGGGGGCCAAGGCGCAGCGACTGAGAGTTGTGCTCAGGAAGGCGATCGAGCAGGACTGCATTGAGAAGCGATTTGTGAACCTGGATGCGGCCGTTGTAGTCAATGAACCCGAGTTTGCGAAAGCGGTTCATGAAGAAGCTGACGCGTGAGCGAGTAGTGCCGACCATCTCTGCCAGGGTCTCCTGAGTGACACGAGGAATGAACTTTGTCGGTTCCCCAGGCTCACCGTATTCGGCCATCAAAAGCAGGAGTCTTGCCAGTCGCTTCTCGCTGGAGTTGAAGAGCTGATCGACAAGATCTTCCTGTGTTCGCATGCTGCGGGCCAAGAGGTGCGACAGGAACAGATCAGAGAATGCGTGTTCGTCGTGCATCACTCGAATCATCTCACTTCGAGTGATCTTCATCGCATACGATGGCGTGATTGCAGTGACAGTGACCAATCGGTGTCCAGGGGCCCCGGCAAGCGAATTCTCACCTATAAAGTCGCCAGCAAAGAGGAGCGTAATCGTAGCTTCCTTGCCGTTCGCCGAAACAACAGTGACTTTTAATCTGCCGCTCTGGATATAGAAAACAGAATCGGCCAAGTCACCCTGGGAAAACAAGGCGCCTTTTGGACCGCAGTGGACAATTCTTCTGCCCACTCCAGCGCATGCAAGAAAGTGAGCAAGGTCGAATCCCGGTTCCCCGTCGATCGAGTGAATCCCGGTATGAGCCATATGAGGATCGCCCCTTTCTGGAGTGAACCGCCACCCGAAGCAGGGGCGGAGGTTGCTTGAAGGTGCGAAGAACAACGTGAACATCAGGGAAAGAAGCGCCGCGCAGCGCGGCGATCTAGAATCGCATTACAAATCGAACAACTGAAAATGAAGCATCTGAGCGCTCGTCATCCGAGCATCCCGCGGTGCCCGCGCTGACAGTATCCTAAACTCGCGAGGGGGGTGTCTGTTCCGAATTGCTCACATTCTCAGAAGTGCGCGAGAAATATCGTTTTGGAATTGCTCACGCATTCACGACGCGCGGTTCGGTGTCCCTTGCGCCAGCCTGGACGGCAAGCTTCCCGTTAGCCGATTCCGCATAATAGGCGCGAGCCCGCAGGAAAGCAGCCATGTACGACTGCGCTACCCTCTTCCAGACCATAGGCCGAGCATATAGGTAGGCACGTTCGCGCATATCCTCGCGTGCTTCATCGTTGGCCAAGAGTGCGATAGCCGCTGTTGCGATGGCAGCTGGGTTTTCAAACGGCACCAGCAATCCGCGTCCCTGGTCCAGCACTTCTGCGGCGTACCAATATGGAGTGGAGACGATGGCCTTTCCGGCACCCATGGCATAGGCCATGGTTCCCGATACAGCCTGTGCTTCGTGACAGTAGGACGTAATGTAAATGTCGGCAGAGCCCACCAGCGAAGCCATCTCTTCAGGACTGACGAACCGATTGACGAACAGTACCTGCTGTTCCACTCCAAGCTTCTTGGCCAAGGCCTGCAACTCAAGCCGGTAGCGATCTCCTTCCCGAGCCCGGATCTGCGGGTGAGTGGCGCCCGCAATCATGTAAACAGTGTTGCTGTGGCTCGCCAGGATGCGCGGCATGGCTTGAATTACGCTTTCGAACCCTTTGTTTGGAGAGAGCAGACCAAACGTGAGAAGGACACTCTTACTCTGGCAAGAGAAGCGCTTCTTATATAGGTCCGGCTGCTCAAACGGCAGGTCGGGGATGCCATGAGGAATCAGTTCGATCTTCTCGGCCAGGACCTTGAATACCTCCTGCAAAATACGCGAGGAGTATTGGCTCATGACGATAAGGCGCTCGGAGCGTGCGGCAATCTTGTGCATTACGACCCGTTGGTCCAGATTCGGCTCGCGAAGCACCGTATGTAGAGTTGTGATTACAGGCATTTTGAGGCGCTTCAGCAACTCCATAATATAATTCCCGGATTTGCCTCCGTAGATTCCATATTCATGCTGCAAGCACACCAGATCGACATTGGTCGCATTCAAATAGTCGGCGGCCGCTCTGTAGGATGCAATGTCGCCTTCGCCGATCTCGAATCGCACCCTCTCTGGGTACGAGTAGGTAGAATTCCCGTCGTTGACTGCCACCACCAATAGTTGGGCTGCTCCGTATTCGGCAGCAATCGCGTTACACAAATCTGTAGTAAAAGTCGCGATTCCGCACTGCCTCGGAAGGTGATTACCAATCACCGCTATCCTGACCGGGCGCTGTGGGCGAGGCGCCAGTTGAAGGGAGAATGTTGAATCGACCGCGAAAACTGGGCACCGTGCTTTGGAACGGATATGGTTGTTTATTGGCGAATTGAAAGTGGTGCTTGGAGCGGCCATCCAACGTGTCTCCCATGATCGTAAGGTTGTAATTGAAAGTGATTTAAGCCCTCATAGGGACTTGATATTGCTTCGCGATCTCAAGTGTTTTCTCAGAAGCCGCCATTGAGTAATCCTGAGCCCTTGAGTTCAACTCTTCCGCGGCTTCGTGATCGCCACGGTGATGTGCGGCTGCGGCGGCAGTATGGGCGTGGGCTGCGTAGATATGCAGGTCTGCGGCGGTGTCATCTTTGCTCTGGGACACTGTGTCCTCCACTTTGCAGGCACCATTCTGGATGTTGCATATGCAGTCTTCCACGGGGCATTTGAAGGCGCTGAGCAATCGGATACATACCCGGCAAGCCGCACCATTGCGTCCATATCGACAATGCTGACGGCGGGTGATTGGTGACCCAAGAAGAGAATCGCAGAGCCTCAATGCGCCTTAGGACATTGTGGCCTCCTGCGCGTTAATGGCGAGCCATGTTCAATTGTGAACAGTTGCATCATGGTTGTCAGTCGTAGATTCATCTCACTCGATGTGAGAAAGCCCGTCAAGTTGTCGCTGGTCATCAGCAGCAGGGCGAGTGATCAGTGCAGTTCGCACAAATCTGAAAAGGAATGAAGGGAGCTAAACAATGTCGAAGAGGTTCACAGCTTTTCTCTTTGCGGCCGTGGTTTTATCTACTTGGCTGCCGACCAACCTGGTAGCCGAGACCAAGAGTTCAAAGGAACCGACGGTGGTAGAGAAGACCAATGGCCACCCGCAAAAATCAACCTCAACAGTTGCCGTTCATCAGACCGCCAAACCGAAACCTGCTGCGAAGGTGGAGAAGGTTCCCAAGGCGCTTCACGAAAACTCTAGCTGGGTGCCCGGCGACTACTACTGGAACGGCCTCGACTGGCAATGGGCTGATGGCTATTGGCAGGACAACGCATGGACGGATGTCACGTGGATCCCCGGCCACTGGAGCGATCGCTGGTGGGGCTATACATGGGTTCCCGGCTATTGGTTCTGAGCGATGCCCAAGCATGATCGGTTGGATTCAATGGCGTAGTTCACACAACGCTCGCGCCGCCCCAAGGGGACATTCATAAATCTTGGGGCCAGCCGCGAGATCATAATCAGCACCGTCAGGAGATAACCATGTACTACTACTTTTGGGGAATGCATTGGTATTGGTGGTTTTTTTGGGTACTTCTCTGGGCCTTGTTCTTTTCGTTCATGATGCCCATGCGCCGAACTACTTACCGGGAAATGCAATCGCCTCTGCAGATCCTGAAAAGGAGATATGCCGCAGGAGAGATCACAAGCGAGGAGTACGAGGAACGGCGGGCTAAGCTCGTGCGGGATGAAAATGTGAAGTAGAGGTGTCTCCCTGAAGTCAGCCAGCCACGATCTAAAGAAATCCGGGGATCTTTGTGTTTATCAGGCAAGATTCTGTAGGCCGTGGATCCGCACAGCATGGTGACAATTACTCTGCGAGCAACCGCAGCACATGGTTGACGATCATCAAGTCCTCGGCGGGAGGAATGACGCGCACTGCAACAGGCGAGTTTGTTGCCGAAATCACCGCCGCGTCATGGACGTTGTTACGCGCAGCATCGAGTACGATGCCCTGAGTACCCAATCCAGCGCAGATCTCAGCGCGGGAGTTGACGTCGTTTTCTCCGATGCCGCCCGTGAAAATCAGCATGTCCATACCACCTAACTCGGCCGCATAGCCGCAGATCCACTTGGCAATGGTCCGGGTGAACATCTCCACGGCAAGCCGCGCCTTCGCGTTGCCGTGGGCTAGGGCGTTGCGCAGGTCACGCATGTCGCCGGAGAGTTCACTGACGCCCTGGAGGCCGGACTTCTTGTCGATCACGGCCTCCAGCAGATTGGCGGCTTCGGTGGTATCTTTGGCTGTCTCCGCGATATTGCGCAGAATGAACAGCAGTACTCCAGGATCGATATCACCGGTGCGTGTGCCGCTGATGATGCCGCCAAGGGGGGTAAGTCCCATCGAGGTGTCCAGGCTTTGCCCGTTCAGGATGGCCGCGATTGACGCTCCATTGCCAAGATGGGCAACTACCAGTTTCTCCGGCACGTTGGGTTCCAGTTGGTAAACGATAGATTCGTAAGACAGACCGTGCGCGCCATAGCGGTGTACGCCCATAGCGGCATATTCTTCCGGAATCGGCAAGCGGGTGACGACTTCAGGCATGTGCCTATGGAAGTATGTGTCCAGGCAAACGAAATTGGGAATGTCGGGAAACATCTGGATAGCCTCGCGCATGATATAGATGGCGATGGGAGTGTGCAGTGGCGCGAAGGCCTTGTAACGCTCCATCTCTTCAATCAATGCAGGCGTGATGCGCTGGTTTGTCTGAACTGTAGGGCCGCCCGAAACCATTCGGTGGCCGATGGCCGACGGCGCGGGGAATCCCTTGGAATGGAGCGCATCTGTCACCAGTTTGAAGGCAGCGGCCATGGTAGGCAGGGCCGGGGACTCATCGACCAGCTTCTTACCCTTATCGTCCTTGATCCAGAACTCGCCCTGATCGGTGCCGATGCCGTCGACCGCGCCCTCGTGGAGTTTCTGCGGTTCGCCCTCGCCGGTTCCATAGACGGAAAACTTGATAGAGGATGAGCCGCTATTCAAAACCAATATTGGCGTAGGCGCCATGAACATAACCTTTCGGTTAGAGTTGAACGAGTCCAGGGTGGAGGGTTGAACGCGGCGTCACAATTGACTGTACGTAACTCCCAGAAAATGCCCTGTGTTGCGCGTGACGAGTTTGAATCATGCGCAAAGGTTCTGGGGACAGCCACAAGCCATTTTGCCCAAGGAACGGTTGCGGCGTTCGGCCGCATCGAAACCTGCGGCCCACAGGATAAGGGTTGCCGCTCCTGCATCGCGGCGACGTCCGATGTGGTGTCAGCCCCAGCGATCGACGCCATGCCTCAACTCGGATGCCGCTAATTCTAGCGGCCGTACTCGCGCAGTTCGTGAATCAGTATCCGCGCAGAAGCTGGGACTGGGACCTTTCCGTCCAGAATGTTGTGCCTGTCCATGTTATCTCCGTACAATGCTTGATCCCCGCTTTTATCGGCCTGAACGACGGCGCCGTTTAGACTCACCCCTGCAAAAAGGCCCTTGCTGCGCGAATAAGACAGGATCTCTGCATTCAGCTTCAGGTCCGTTGAGGCTGCGGCCTTCCGCCCGACCGGCCCTGCAGCCACAGAGGCGTCGGCTCCCAGTTTGAACTTATCGCTTAGAAGGCTATGCAATGCGTGCTCGTTCATAAAGAGCATGATGAGGTCCGTTGAAGAGCCCCCGATCTGGTATCCCACGCTCCCACCGTCGATGGCGATGAACATCGGAGCACTCCAGCCGTTCGAGGTACGACAGGTTGCCACTCCGCGACCATAGTTACCTCCAAAGATGAAGGCGAACTTTACATCCCCTGGAATGATGGCAATACACTTTGCCGATTGCAAGAGTTGATGTGGAATGCCCTGATCTGGCGTATCCATAATCTCCTTGAAGACCTGGGCAGCCCTGCGGGTTCGGGTTGTATCGTCTTCGCGGTCGGATGCGATGGCGACTTGAGCGACAAGTAGAACAAGTGTTGAGAAGATCAGAAAACGTTTCAGCATAGAATCCTCTTCTTTTGTCAATAGAGATTGAATTTGAGCTGGTCCAATTCGCACTGTGCCTGCAAGAAATCCTCGGCGTGATTGCCAAGTTGGTTACAGCGCATATGTCCGCAGAGCGGCATCCAGAAGAACCTGACTGGGGGACTGAGAACCGATCGCGTGCACCTCAGTTGCCGGTCAAAGGCCAGTAAGCAAGGCCGTCTTCTTCCAGAACCGATCTCATTACCATCGGATCTTAGACAACGAACGAGATTGGGATCTGTTCACAATTGAACAGAATCCTTGCGCATAATCATCGGACATTGATCAAGCAGGTCTCAAGTCGAGATGTCGCAGCCACGGCAATCGGGCACTTGTGGACTTGCGGAGGAATAGACTATGCACGCAACAGCCGTTGAGAAAATTACACCTCAAGCCAAAGATCCCTTCGAAACTCAACGCCGAATTCTTCCGCCCGCGATCAGCTTCTTGCTGAGGTGGGGCTTCTTTGCCCTGATTGCAATTGCTCTCGTCCTGTCGGTTGTCCTGGGTCTGGTGCAAAAGTGGCTATGGATGCGGCAACTCGACTACGTAGGCATCTTCTGGACCCTGTTGTCCGTCAAGTGGAGCATCTTTGGCGTAGCTTTATTCGTTTCTATTCTCTATCTATGGATCAATCTCCGCTTTGCGGCGAGGAACATCGACGTGTCGGAGGGAAGCACCTTCTTCAGCAAGGCATTTAGGCACCCCGCAGACGCCAGCAGAACTATCAGCATCGATGTTAGCTCTAAAACATTGGTATCTGCTATCGATGCGGGCATTGTGATCCTTTCCTTGCTGTTTGCGTTTAGTCTATCTAACCAATGGGATACGTACCTCCGCTTTCGCTACGGCGTGCCGTTCGGAATTGCCGACCCGCTCTTTGGCGTCGACCTGGGGTTTTACGTCTTCCGCCTTCCGTTCTACGAACTGCTGCAGGGGAGCATTACCGCTCTAACGATTGGGGCCCTCGCGATCCTCAGCTTTTGTGCGCTGTTCGGAATGCGGCAATCCAAGTCCACCGGAAAAATCACGCTGCGCGACGGCGTCGCCCAGCACTTTATCGTGCTTCTGTTCATTCTGATTGCTAATTTCGGATGGGGATTTATCCTAGATCACTACGAACTGGTCTATTCGAAACTCGGCGTGGTTCACGGAGCCGGCTATGCGGCGGCACACGTTACAAGAGCGGCCCTATGGGTGATGACCGGAGCCTCGGCACTAGCGTGCGTGCTTTTGGCATTTGGCTATTTTCGTCCGAGAGCGAAGCAGGTGGTCACCGGTTTTGTGACTTATGCAGCTCTGTATGTGGTTGCGGTGCTTGCGTTGCCATTCCTCTTTCAAACATTCGTGGTAAAACCTAATGAGCTAAGCCTTGAGACGCCCTACCTGAACCATTACATTGCCTTCACGCGTACGGCCTATAAATTGAATGGTATCCAGGAAACCGCTTATCCCGCTCTCGCGGATCTGACTCCCGACGTGATCGCAAGGAATGAGGATACGATCCAGAATATCCGCCTCTGGGATAAGCGGCCGCTGCTGCAGACGTATCAGCAGACACAGGCGATTCGACTTTACTACGACTTCTATAACGTGAATGTCGATCGATACCATCTTGCGGATGGTTACCACCAGGTGATGCTCTCGCCTCGAGAACTTGCATCGCAGTTGCCCACACAGGCCCAAACCTGGGTGAATGAGAATCTTCAGTTCACGCATGGCGAGGGAATGGTGATGAATTTCGTGTCAAGTTCGACCGGCGGAGGCCTGCCACAATACCTTCTTGAAAATATTCCCGCCGAATCGCATTACGGTCTAACGAGCACTCAACCGGCCATCTACTTCGGAAACGTCGCGCCAGGGTACAAAATTGTCGACACTGGGATAAAGGAGTTCGACTATCCCAAGGGCAATGAGAACGTCTATGCGAACTATCAAGGCACGGGCGGAATTCCGATTGACAGCATTTGGAAGAGACTGCTTTTTGCATGGACGCAGAAAAATATAAACATCCTGTTAACCGGCTATCTTAAACCGCAAAGCAGAATTCAAATCTGGAGGAGCGTGCAAGAGCGCGTTTCACAAGTTGCTCCTTTCCTGCTTCTGGACAAGGTGCCGTACGCCGTGTTGAGCGGGGGGAAGCAGTATTGGATTCAGGACGCATATACGGTCTCGGATCGCTACCCCTATTCGAATGTCCAGACAAGCGGTTCCGCCCAAGGGATGAACTACATCCGCAATTCCGTTAAAGTCGTCGTGGATATGTATGAAGGAACAGTGTCGTTCTACATCATGGACCCGAACGATCCGCTGCTCACGATGTACCGGCGCGCGTTTCCAGGCGTATTCAAAGATCTGAGCGCGATCTCTCCGGACTTGAAGGCTCATCTGCGATACCCGGAAGATATGTTCGGAATTCAGGCGGCTGAATACGAGACCTTTCACATGACCGATCCACAGGTCTTTTACAACCGGGAGGACCTATGGGTTGCGCCTCAGGAGAAATACGATGGCGCAGTCGCCGCGATGGAGCCATATTACATACTCATGAAACTTCCCGGCAGCCAGCAACTGGAGTACCTGATGATGACTCCCTTTACGCCGCAGAAGAGAGATAACATGATTGCCTGGCTGGCCGCCAGATGCGATTTTCCCGACTACGGAAGGATGCTTTTCTACGAGCTTCCGAAAGACAAGTTGATCTTTGGGCCGAATCAAATCAGCGCGATGATTGACCAGAGCACGACTATCTCGCAACAACTCACGCTCTGGGATCAGAAGGGATCGGGAGTCGTTCGGGGTAAGCTTATCGTCATTCCGATCGAGAATTCATTCCTCTATGTGGTTCCTTTGTATCTGAAGGCTGAAGGTACGAACTTCCCTCAACTGAAAAGGGTGATTGTTGCGGCGGGAGATAAGGTCGTCATGGAACCGACGCTCGACGAAGCGCTTGGCTCCCTATTTGGAACAGCGCCTCCGCAGTCGGGTGCTTTGCCTGGGAAACAAGCGGGAGCGCAAGCGCCTCTGTCGAAGGCGACGAGGGATCAAGCCACAACTCAACTTGCAGAGGCACAGAAAGCGCTCAACGCGCTTAAACAACTGCTGGCTAAACCGCCTCAATAGGCCGAGTACGCGAGGCGTAACACCAATGAGACTCAGGCAATCGCTCATCGGTGTCGGATTGGTTTCCTGTAGTTGTTGGCGCGAGTCGTGACACGATGTCGTCGAGGCGCACCACCCAACCGATTGTGGGCAGTGAACAAAGGAGATTGATAATGGCTCACTTTCGAGGGACCAAAGGTGCATTTGGAGCGCCGGGCGACGAAGCCCAATGGACCGAGGCTTCCAAGGACGGAGTTGGAACGGCCCATTCTTTTGGCGGTCGAGTCTGGTTCACGATCGGACGCGGAATTCTTACGGAGGTCTATTATCCGACCGTTGATCGGCCGCAACTCCGCGATATGGAGTTTCTCTTTTCCGATGAGAAGGGATTGTTTCTGGAGGAAAAGCGGGATCTCGCTTATCAGGTCGAACGGATGGCTCCTTCTCAGGGCTATCGAATAACGAGGAACGATCCTAAAGGATGTTTCTCGTTTACGAAGGAAGTCATCGCGGATCCAACTCGGCCCTGTGTTTTGATCCACACAAAAATGGAAGGCAACAGCGACTTTCTCAGAACTGTAAAAACCTACGTATTGTGCAATCCTCACTTAGAGGTCGGCGGAGAAGGAAACAACGCCTATGTTGTCGAGGTGTCGGGCCGCAAACTGCTGGTTGCGGAGAAACAAGACCGCTGGCTGGTGGTGGGCGCGTCCTGTGGGTTTTCGCGGCTCTCGTGCGGTTATGTCGGATCCAGCGACGGATATACCGACATCAAAGAGAATGGCTGCATGAAGTATGAATTCGATGATGCCAAGAGCGGCAATGTCGCGCTCACCGCCGAACTCGACCTTTCACAGACCCAGGAGTTCACAATCGGTGTTGCCTTTGGCGAAAGCCTCCCCAGTGCAGTATCGAGTCTGTTCCAAAGCCTGGGCGTCCCTTATAAAAAACAACGCAAGGTGTTTATCCATCAATGGGAACAGGCGACGCATGGCTTGCACTCCCTGCATGAAGCCAGCGGGGACCACGGGCGGCTCTTCGAGTCGAGTTACAATCTTCTGCTGACTCATGAAGACAAACTGTATCAGGGCGCGTTCGTTGCATCTCTTACGATTCCCTGGGGCGAGGCACGCGACGACAAATCGGGGAAGGGCGGCTATCACCTGGTTTGGACACGTGACATGGTGGAAAGCGCCATGGGCTTGCTTGCTGCAGGCGACACATGCGGGCCGACGCGCGCACTCATCTATCTTGCAGCCAGGCAGAAGGAGAACGGTAGTTTCCCGCAGAATTTCTGGGTGAATGGCGAAGCCTTCTGGGACGGGATGCAACTGGACGAAGTTGCGTTCCCCATATTGCTCGCCTGGCGGCTCCATCAGCTTCAACTCCTGGGCGACTTCGACCCACGCGTGATGGTCGACCGTGCTGCCGCATTTCTGCTCCACAGTGGCCCTGTAACCGGCGAAGAGCGCTGGGAAGAGGGGAGCGGTTACTCGCCTTCAACGCTTGCAGCTATCATCGCAGCCTTCATCTGTGCGGCCTCGTTTGCGCGGGCAGATCTTGACGATCAGGTAGGCACCTTTCTTGAGAGTTATGCCGATTTCCTAAGGGAACACCTGGAGGAATGGACGGTCACGACCAAGGGATCGCTCCTTGCTGGAACTTCCCGCTACTTTGTGCGCTTGAATCCAACCAAACCTGGAGAAGCCGCCGAACCTGGGGCCGTGGATAAGGCGGAACTCTACTTGACCAGTCAGCCGCCTGACGCTCCGCAATCCTATCCGGCCCGCGAAATAGTCGATGGCGGCTTTCTCCAGTTGGTGCGATATGGAATCTTATCCGCCGAAGATCCATTGATCGTAGAGAGCCTGCGTGTGGTGGATTCAGTGCTCAAGACGGAGACTCCATCCGGTTCCTGCTGGCATCGCTACAACCACGATGGCTATGGTCAGAAGCCAGGAGGCGGTGCCTATACAAACTGGGGCCAAGGCCGAGCCTGGCCACTGCTGACCGGCGAGCGCGGACACTACGAGCTTGCCGCGGGGCGGGATTGCCGCCCGTTTCTGCATGCCATGGAAAAGTTCTCAAACGCTACCTGTCTGCTGCCCGAGCAGATTTGGGATGAGGCGGATATTCCGGCGACGCACATGCATCGCGGCGGCCCAACGGGTTCTGCAAATCCTTTATTGTGGGCGCATTCAGAATATGTACGCCTGCTTCGCTCGTGTCAGGACGGTAAGGTGTTCGATTCCATTCCGGAGGTTCTGGGCCGCTATAAGAATAGTCAACCTCAGACCAACGTCGAATACTGGCTGCCCAAGCACCCCATACGCCAAGCACGCAAAGACCATACGATTCGCATCTGCGCGATGGAGACCTTCCGCCTTCGCTGGAGTGCTGATAATTGGAAGACCTGGCGAGACAGCGAGTCGACGCCGACCGGGATAGGTGGAGAGTATTTCGATCTGTTTCCAAAAGACTACCAGTCGCAACTCGACTTCACGTTCTACTGGCCGAATCGCAAAGAGTGGGAAGGCGAGAACCACCGTATCCAATCGCAATAGCTGGCCAGGAGCGAGTTTGACAAAGAAAACCACTCAGACCCCGGTAAAAGGCTTTGTCTATTACGCCGTAGCTGTCGCGGCTCTAGGCGGACTTCTGTTCGGCTACGACACCGGCGTGATTTCCGGGGCGATCCTTTTCATCAAGAGTCAATTCTCTCTATCGTCCACCATGGAGGAGATTGTCGTCAGCTCCGTTCTGGTCGGTGCGGTATGTGGCGCCGCGCTGGGAGGCGCGCTCACCGATCGGTTCGGACGCCGCAGCCTTATCCTCGTGGCCGGCGTCATTTTTACCATCAGTTCCGCCGGTACGGCTCTGGCGCCAACGGTTCCCTGGTTGATCGCCGGCAGGGTGGTAAGCGGAATTGCCATCGGGATTGCTTCGTTTATCTCTCCGATGTATATCGCCGAATTGGTTCCGGCGAGAGTTCGTGGAGCACTTGTGGCAGTCAACATGCTCGCGATTACCACTGGCATCGTAACGGCCTATCTGACAGACTATGCACTCACCGACATCAAAGGCTGGCGATACATGTTTGGCCTTGGGGCGATACCGGCTATAGGGTTGCTCATCGGAATGTGGCGTCTTCCGGATAGCCCACGATGGTTGATCGGTAAATCGAGGATAGATCAGGCGAAGAATGTGTTGGATCGGCTGCGCGCCCCGGAGGAGGTGGGTCCGGAGGTTACAGATATCCAACAGAGCATGGCCAAACAGAATGGCGACTGGAAGACCGAACTCTTTCAGCCCGCTCTCAGGATGCCCCTCCTCATTGGCATTGGACTGGCGCTCTTTCAGCAATTGTCCGGTATCAATACGGTCATATACTATGCACCAACCATCTTTAACTTCGCTGGCTTCAAGAGTTCTGGGGCTTCCATTCTCGGCGCGGTCGGTTTGGGATCTGTAATGTTGTGCATGCATGTCGTGGCCATTTTTCTGTTGGATCGCGTGGGAAGGAAGCCCTTGTTATTGGTTGGAGTTGCGGGGCAGATTGCGGGTCTTGCGATTCTTGCCGCGGCCTTCCAGTTCAAGCAGCTATCGGGCTTCGTTGGCGATATCGCTGTTGGCGGACTTGTGGTCTATGTGGCTTGTTTTGCCTTTGGTCTCGGTCCCGTCTTTTGGCTCATCATCTCAGAGATTTATCCCCTTGCCGTTCGCGGCGCCGCTATGAGTGCTGCCACTGTCGTCAACTGGGGCATGAATCTGGTGGTTGCCATAACCTTTCTGACACTGGTCAAGGTCTTGGGGCACGCTTCAACGTTCCTCTTGTACGGTGTCATTACCGTCGGCGCATGGTTCTTTATCTATAAGCTAGTGCCGGAAACGAGAGGTAAAACCCTTGAACAGATTGAAGAGTTCTGGCGGGGGTAGAGAGTTGAATCGATCAGGGCGCTCGGCGTCTGCACAAGCCACCGCCATGTCCAAAGCTTAGCTGTTAGAAAGCTCCCTGAAGAAGAAAGGTAGTCCAGCAAGGAAAGTCGAAAGGTCCGAAGTTGCTTATGCAAGCAAGACTGCCGACGGTGAAATCGCAGGCCCACGGATTCACCGCGCGTGTCAACTGAAGTTGAACCAAGCCAAGCCAACGCTAGGGAGGTTACAGATGCAACGAGGACAGCCTGGTAGAGCGGCATCAATTGTCGGATTCATCTTGGTCTTCCTGGGGATCATTTCGCTTGCATACTTTGCATCACCTATACGACTCATGCTTCGGGAGACCATCGGACGGGGCACAATCAATTTTGTGCCTCCAATCCTCGGAGGCCTAGCTCTATGTTGTGGCATCGCTCTTTTGTTTTCCGTACGCCAGAGGACAGGGAAGAAGAAAAAGACAGAGCTATGAGTGGCACGCTATGGATTCGTTCATAGCCAAGTCCTGATATGCGCGAGCATCCTGGGCACATCGTGGACTTGATTCATGTGTAACGTGATGGACGACACAGCCTGATTTATGGCTACAGCAAGGGCGACAGTCGAACATGGCTTCTGGTACGTGTACTAAACTGCTCAGGACCTTAGCATCGAAGGTGAAAGACTCATTTTGAACGCGCCATAGAATTCCGTTACGGGATTTCATGCATTCCACGCTGGATAGACGCAGGCTAACCGAATGCACCCTTTGCCAACGCACCGCATGCCGGGAGCAAGTTGCCCGCGAAAAGCACCATTCAACCGCGAGATATGGAGAAGGCAATGAGCATTACAAATTGCGTGGTAGCAATCTACGACACCCACGAGCAGGCGGAACGCGCCATCAAGGAACTTCAAGAGGCGGGTGTGGACATGAAAAGCCTCTCGATCGCAGGGAAAGATACCCATACGGACGAGCACGTGGTCGGCTATTACAACACCGGAGAACGCATGATGCACTGGGGCAAGGTGGGGGCCTTCTGGGGCGGATTCTGGGGCCTTCTGTTCGGATCGGGGTTATTCCTCATACCCGGACTAGGGCCGATTCTTGTGGCTGGCCCGCTCGTGGCCTGGATTGTTGCAGGTCTGGAGGGAGCTGCCGTGGTCGGAGGCGTCAGCGCGCTGGGAGCGGGCCTAGTGAGCATCGGCATCCCGAGAGATAGCGTGCTCAAGTACGAGGTGGCTCTAAAGACAGACAAGTATCTGCTTGTTGTCCATGGAACCGAAGACGCGGTCGACAACGCGAAGAGCATCATTGCAGGAACCGAACATAGTTCTTACACAGTTCACGGCGAGAAAGTCTTCGCCTAACAGTCGGTAAGAACGCTCTGGGGTCGGGTGGGACCCACGAAGGGATCGACCCACCAGCGCGACGCGGTAAGAGAGGAATTCAGTATGAGACAAAATAACTCACTCCCAGCTTTGATTTTTGTTGTCATTTTAGGCGTGGGCGGTGCGGTCGCCTTTGGCCTTCATCGCGGATCATCTGACGTGGCCGCCACCGTCGTTCTTGCATGTTTCGCGGTTCTCGCATATATAGCGGCGGCTGGAATCAAGGTTGCAGACCAATGGAGCAAGGCGGTGGTACTGCGGCTGGGCAAGTTCCGCTCCCTTGAAGGGCCGGGAATGTTCTTGATCATTCCAATCGTGGAGTCGATCCCTTATTGGCTCGACACGCGCGTACTGACGAGCTCCTTCAAGGCAGAAAAGACGCTGACTAAGGACACAGTCCCGGTGGATGTCGATGCTGTTCTCTTCTGGAAGATCGTTGACCCGAAGAAAGCGGCTCTCGATGTGCAGGACTACCAGAGCGCCATCAACTGGGCCGCGCAGACGGCGCTGCGCGATGTGATTGGCAAGACGATGCTCTCCGACATGCTTGAAGGCAGGGACAAGATCAGCGCGGACTTGCAGAAGATCATCGATGTGCGGACCGAGCCGTGGGGCATCAACGTCATCTCGGTCGAGGTGAAGGATGTCTTAATTCCACCGGCGCTGGAAGATGCAATGTCTATGCAGGCACAGGCAGAAAGAGAACGCCAGGCCCGCGTGATTCTGGGTGACTCCGAACGCCAGGTTGCAGAGAAGTTCGGCGAGGCGGCAAAGACCTATTTGAACAATCCTGTGGCGCTTCATCTGCGGGCCATGAACATGCTGTACGAAGGGCTCAAGGAGAACTCGACGATCGTGATTGTACCCAGTACGGCCGTCGAATCGATGCAATTGGGTGGTCTTGCCGGATTGACGGCATTGACCATGGGCCTTGGCGAGGAAAAAGCCATGAAGGAAAGGGCGGCCAGGGGCGCTGCGATCACTGGCCTGGAGGACTCTTCGCTTCCCCTTACGCCATCTCAGGCTGTTGAGTTGGGTGAGCAGACGGCAGTCTCAATAAACGGAAACCGAACGCTCTAGTTCAAGAGTCAACGATCGACCTCAAAATAGGAGCAGTCCCTGATGAAACTGCAACAACTGAAAGAAACCACGCAGGCCCTTTTCATCGGTGAGAAGGGGCTGCTTGCGATGGATGAGAGCACCGGGACCTGTAACAAGCGATTCGAAAAGCTTGGAATTCCGCAGACCGTCGAAGCTCGAAGAGCTTACCGCGAATTGATTGTGACAACGCCAGGGCTCAACGAGTCGATCGGCGGCGCGATTCTCTACGACGAAACCATCCGTCAGCAGAAGAGGGATGGAACGCCCTTCGTCAAAGTCCTCATTGAGGCGGGCATCATCCCCGGCATCAAAGTGGACACAGGTGCCAAGGAACTGGCCGGCCATCCCGGAGAAAAGGTCACAGAAGGCCTGGACGGATTGCGTGATCGTCTTCAGGAATATTTTCAAATGGGCGCGCGCTTTGCCAAGTGGCGCGCGGTGATTGCGATCGGCGAAAGGCTCCCCAGTTGGGGTTGCCTTGAATCCAATGCCCATGCACTGGCTCGCTATGCGGCGCTGTGCCAGGAGGCGGGCCTCGTCCCTGTAGTCGAACCTGAAGTCGTCATGGATGGAGAGCATACGCTGGAACGGTGTTGCGAGGTCACCGACCAAGTACTGCGCACGGTATTCAGCGAGTTGTTCGCACAAAGGGTGGTTCTGGAAGGCATGGTCCTGAAGCCAAATATGGTGCTTCCCGGAATGTCCTCGATCAGCCAGCCGACATTGGACGAAGTCGCCGATGCCACCGTGAATTGCTTCCTGCGATCCGTCCCCGCTGCAGTGCCGGCCATTGCGTTCCTGTCGGGCGGCCAACCTGCGGAATTGGCCTCGGCACGCTTAAATGCGATGAACGTGAGATTCAAGTTGCGGCTACCCTGGGCGTTGGCATTTTCTTTTGCTCGCGCCATCCAGCAACCCGCGTTGGAGATTTGGAACGGGAACCTGGCCAACGTCGCGGCGGCACAGCAGGCGTTGTATCATCGAGCGCTCTGCAACAAGGCGGCGCGCCGCGGAGAATACTCATTGGATATGGAGAAACAATGACAGGAAGCAAGCACAATCCCGAAGGAAACAGCAGCTGCACTGGCGAACCCGATCCCGGGCCTTACTGGCGACGGATGCATCGCGACTGGCGCTTCTGGATAGGGGCGGTTCTCATGGCAGCGGCCCTGTCCGTTTACGTGCTTAGTGGCGACCTAGCCTGGGTTCCTAATGGCCATCGGCAATCTGCGATGCCTGCAAGTGCTGGGAATTGAGTCTAGCCTTACCTGCCGTGCCAATGCGGTTTTACTCAGTTGGCTACAGCCATAGCACTCGCAATAGCACCTTCTCGAAATGGAAACTGTCGATGATGACGGACAGGCACAATGGATAAAACACATTTGTATCCTCTGCGGTTCAAGCCGATTTATCAATATCGCTTATGGGGCGGCCGCCGCTTAGCCAGCTTGCTCTCAGCGCCACTTCCGGGCGATGGACCCATCGGCGAAGCGTGGGTGTTGAGCGACCGCGCCGACCACCAAAGCCAGGTTGCGAATGGAGCGCTTAGGGGCCAGACGCTTGGCCAGGTGATGAAGCAGTTTCCAGAGGCGCTGATGGGAAAGCTGTCTTCGCGCTTCACCCGCTTTCCTCTGTTGCTCAAGTTTTTGGACGCGCACGAGTTGCTTTCAGTGCAGGTCCATCCCAGTGGCGATCCCTCCGAGTTGGTTCCAGCGGGTTATACGGCAAAAACCGAGGCGTGGGTTGTGATTGATGCTGAGAAGGGGAGCCAAATCTATGCTGGCCTTAAATCAGGCACAACTTGCGGCAGTCTGAGGGAGTCTCTTAACGACGGCACCATCGCGGACCACCTTGTGAGCATTGTCCCAAAGCCTGGTGATGCAGTATTCATCCCGGGGGGAACGGTTCACACTCTGGGTGGCGATGTCTTGGTTTTCGAGGTTCAGCAAAATAGCGATACGACATTTCGGCTTTACGATTGGGGCCATATCGATCCGAAAACCAAAGAGCCGCGGGCGCTGCAAGTTGATGAGGCTCTTGCCTGCATAGAGTTCGGAGAGAGCTATCGTGGCCTGATCGCGCCCCGTTTGGAAACCACTTCACCTGTTGAGCGCGAGAGGCTTTTCGATTGCCATGCCTTCCTGTTATGGCGAGTGCTTGGGCAAGACCGGTTCAAGGTTGGAGCGGCAGGAGAGCCGCGCGTGTTGGTTGGGATTAAAGGATCAGGCCAGATCATGCAGAATGGCACACCCTACGCGGTTGGGAAGGGAGATGTTTGGCTCTTGCCGGCAGAGGCAGGAGAGTGCCAGTTTCAACCCAACGGAGAGGCAACGATGCTGGAGATCGCGATCCCTTGATGGTCGGGAAATCATCTGTGCAAAAGGGCATCAGAATGGGAGATGAATGAAAAAGCTCATTGTATTTGATTTGGACGGTACCCTCGCGCCCAGCAAGTCGTCTCTCGCTTCACAGACTGCGGGGTTGTTGCGTGACCTCCTGGGCATCATTAAAGTGGCAGTGATCTCTGGAGGCGCGTGGACTCAGTTTGAAAAACAGCTTCTCACCGATCTTCCTGAGAACAGTTGCCTCGCGAATTTGTCTCTGCTTCCAACTTGTGGGACAAAATTTTTCCAATACGAAGGAAAGTGGACGGAGCTTTATTCCGAGGATCTGACAGCGGACGAAAGAAAGAAGATCATCGACTCCCTGGATAAGGCTGTCGATGAGACGGGCTATCGCGCCAAGAAGTTATGGGGAGAGGTGATTGAGGACCGGGGAAGCCAGGTGACATTCTCCGCGTTAGGTCAGCAAGCGCCTTTGGCAGAAAAGGAAAAATGGGATCCTGCTTTTGCCAAGCGGAAGAAGATCACAGCAATTCTGGAAAAGCTTATCCCGGAGTTTTCCATCCGAATGGGTGGTGCGACGTCAATTGATGTGACCAAGCCGGGCATTGACAAATCCTACGGCATAGGTAAACTGCGGGACATTCTCCATCTTTCATTGAAAGAGATGATCTTCATCGGAGATGCGTTGTTTCCAGGCGGGAACGACTACCCGGCGGAACAAGCCGGTGTTGTGTCGATCCCTGTAAAAGGGCCTGACGACACCAACGTGGTCATCAAGACCATCCTTGCTTGTCTTGGCGAGAAGTGAGCTTGGCAAATCCAGTAAGCGGGTGAGGAGATTCGATGATCGGAATCAAGTTGCAGCGCCTGGGCATGATTATGGCGCCCGAGCCGGGTAACCCGCATGAAGTGGAAGGGGTTTTGAATCCGGGAGCCGCACGCGGCCCCGATGGCGAACTCTACCTCTTCCCGCGACTGGTTGCGAAGGGAAATTACTCGCGCATAGGGATAGCCCGTGTGCGGTTCAATGAAGCCGGCGACCCGGCGGGTGTGGACAGGCTTGGTATCGCGCTGGAGCCTGAGGCCGACTATGAACTGCGGCCCGATGGGGGTGGTGGCTGCGAGGACCCTCGCGTCACGTTCGTTGAGCCACTCAAACGCTACATCATGACCTACGCGGCATTTTCGCCACACGGACCAAGGATCGCGATGGCAGAGTCCGAGGATCTCTTCCACTGGAAGCGGCTGGGGCTCGCGACATATGCTCATTGGCACGGCATCGAATTGGCTCACGTGGACGATAAGGATGCGAGCATGTTTCCTGTCGCGATCCCAAACTCTGCCGGAAAACTGGAATTGGGCATGCTGCATCGTCCGCTCTTTCCCGGCACCAGGCCGGAGGAGACTGCGTACCTGCCTGGTTTCAGACAGGTGGACTTGAACCGTGAGAGCATTTGGATTTCCTATTGTACCCCGGTGCTGATGAGCGAGACGCCGGATCGCCTGGACCGGTTTACTTCTCATCACCGGCTGGCGACTCCGGTGTCGCCCTGGGAGCGGCTCAAAATTGGCGCGGGAACTCCGCCCATCCTGACGAAACACGGCTGGCTGATCGTTTACCACGGCGTTAGCGAAGTGACCGGTACGGGGGGTGATGGTCATCATCTTTGCTACTCGGCCGGGGTGATGGTGCTCTCACAGCAGCATCCGCGCGTGATCCGCTATCGCTCGGTTGCGCCGGTGTTGACCCCGCTGCTTCCGCAGGAACGCGATGGGACGGTTGCCAATGTTGTTTTCCCTACGGGCATCGACCGGCGCGACGATCTAGGAACTCCAGATCGCTTCGACGTCTATTACGGAATGGCAGACGACCGGATTGGCGTGGCGCGCCTTGACTTGCCAGAACAGATACCCTCAGAAGCAGTTGCCGACGCACCAGAGGCAGAGGTATAAGCTGGCTGCCGATGAGGAGTCACGATCTCAAAGGATCTCCCTACGAATCGGCCGACGGAAGGAAAGCTGATGAAGAAAGCAACACGGATTACATGCATATTTCTGGATATAGGTGGCGTACTGCTGACCGATGGGTGGGATCATCTGGCACGCAGACGAGCGGCGAAGAACTTCAAACTGGAGTGGGCCGAGATGGAGGAACGTCATGGCCTCACGTTCGAGATCTTCGAGGAGGGCAAGATCACGCTGGACGAGTATTTGAGCCTGGTTGTGTTCCACCAAAAACGGACCTTCACGCGCAACCAGTTTCGGCGCTATATGTATGCGCAGTCGAAGGCTTTCCCGGAAATGATCGAGCTTGTCGCTCAGCTTAAGCTGAATCTAGGGTTAAAGATAGTGATTGTCAGCAACGAAGCCCGTGAGTTGAATGCATATCGGATCGAGCGGTTCAAGCTGGACAGGCTGGCAGACTGCTTCATATCCTCGTGCTTCGTTCACATTCGCAAGCCCGACGTGGATATTTTCAGGCTTGCTTTAGATATAGCTCAGGTGCGGCTGGAGCGGGCAGTCTTCATCGACAATACTCCGATGTTCGTTCAGATCGCCGAGGGCCTGGGAATTCATGGCATTCTTCATACAGACTGCCAATCCACGCGTGCCAAGCTATCCCATCTCGGGCTGAATGCCGTATGAACCATAGGATGTAAGGGCTTGGGACTCTCATTGTGAGAATAGGATCGAGATTGGCAACCCGTCTGAGCCTCACCTTTACTTTCCGCAATCAGAGTGCAGCATGATGATCGACCGGGGATTGACGCGGTAGTTCGATCCTCCCGTGCGAGACCCGTTTGCTCCTTCGGCAATGTCGTCCGGAGTGGGGAGAGAGGTATCCATGAAGCGAAGCCATCCCCTATTTGCGCTGTCAGCGACGGGCGGAAGTGCAAACTGCAATGGCTCCCAATATGCGTTGATCGCGATGTAATGCACCTGGGTGCCGGCGAGATTATGCAGGGACAACGCGAGACTATGAGAGGTGCTGCCCCAGTCTGGCTTTCCAATTTCGACCCCATGCCACTCGACGCGGCTTTTGCTCAGGTAGTCCTCGAGTGTTGTTTGTCCACGCTCTCCCTTCTCATCGAAGTGGAGGCGCAGATGAATCATCTGCCGCACGAAGCGCAGAACGTCGGCATTGGTCTGACAAAGGCTCCAGTCGAACCAACTGGTTTCGTTATTCTGGCAATATGCATTATTGTTCCCGTACTGGGTTCGGCACACTTCATCTCCCATGAGCAACATCGGCGTCCCAACCGAGAGCAGAGTGAGCGCGAGCAGATTCCGGATTTGTTGCAGTCGCAGTCGGTGTGTGGAAGCACTGTCTGTGTCACCTTCGACACCGCAATTCCAACTAAGATTGGCGTTAGTCCCATCGGTATTCGACGCGCGGTTCGCCTCGTTGTGCTTCACATCGTATGAGACAAGATCGTTGAGCGTAAATCCGTCGTGGCAAGTCACGAAGTTGATGCTCTGTCCGGCAGGCCGATCGTATTCTTGATACAAATCTGGACTTCCCGTGACCCGCTCTCGGAGCTTTAAAGTGGTATCGTCGTCGCCCTTGACAAAGCTACGGATGTCATCGCGATATTTACCATTCCACTCCTTCCATTTATCGCGGCCAAAACTACCTACCTGATATAAACCCCCAGAGTCCCATGCTTCAGCGATCAGTTTCGTGCCTGCCAGGACTGGATCAGAGTCGATCTCCCAAATGATCGGAGGGTTTAGCATGGGTTTTCCCGATTCATTTCGCGAGAATATCGATGCCAGATCGAAGCGAAAGCCGTCCACATGCATCTCTGAAGCCCAGTACCGCAGACTGTCGAGGATCAGTCTCTTAACGACCGAGTGGTTGGCTTTGAGAGTGTTGCCGGCACCGCTAAAGTTCGCATAGGAAGCTCTATCTTTCCCAAGAATGTAGTAGAAGCTGTTTTCGATCCCACGGAAACAGATTGTCGGGCCATTCTCGTCTCCCTCCCCGGTGTGGTTGTACACAACGTCGAGTATTACCTCAATGCCGGCCCGATGCAACTCCTTTACCATGGTTCGAAACTCATTCAGACAGACCAGTGGATCGTTGCAGGTACTGTAACCGAGATGGGGCGCAAAGAAAGACACGGGCCCGTATCCCCAGTAGTTTTCGAGCCCCGGTGCAGCGTCTTGTGGATCGAACTGGAACACTGGCAAGAGTTCGACGGCTGTGATTCCGAGATACTGGAGATATGGGATCTTTTCGAGAAGTCCGAGGTATGTACCTCTTTTGTCTTTGGCAACGCCCGAATTTGGATGACGGGTAAATCCGGCTACATGCATTTCATAAATCACCGTCGCGCGAAATGAATGCTTAAGCGGTCGATCTCCCTCCCAGTCAAAAGCTCTCAGGTCGGCAACAACACTTTTCATTGAACTTGCTGCATTGTCTCCCGGACGACTCGCGGCGGATCGATCATAGTGCCGGCCGACGGAGACGCTCTTGCCGTATGGGTCAATCAGCACTTTGTTGCAGTCAAATCGATCTCCGCTGGACGCCTCGCGAGGACCATCGACGCGGTATCCATAGAGTTGCCCGGCCACAATTCCTGGTACGAAGATGTGCCAGTAATGAGAAGTGCGATTGATCGTTGGATCTAGCTTTATGACTCTGGCCGGTTGTTTGGCGTCGGCGTGATCAAAGAAGACGATTTCGACATGCGTAGCGTGGGCCGAGAAGATGCTGAAGTTTACGCCGGCCGGAGTTAATGTTGGACCCAATGGATAGGTATAACTCGCGCCTTCACTCTCGACGGCGGTATCACGATAATCGGCTGAAGTCTGATGTGGTTCCATGTATCACTCCGTGTACAGACATCTGTGAATCCAAAGTGAAAAGACACTCGGCTGTTGCGAGGCACAGACTCTCGAAGGCCGATTTATCCGCACACGATGGCGAGTAAGAGAACCGAGAGGATGATCATGCTGAGGATGGCGAGATCCGACAGTGGGCTTCTCTTTGTGGAGTCGGATGGTGACCGAGTATTCTGGCTCGGGTTCAAGGCATTGTAGTACACAGAGAAGGTTTCGCCTTGTACGATGGCTATGGGTGATATGAAGTCGTCGTAATAGGTTCGTGCATGAGCGTAGTAGGTGAAGGAAACAATCAGTTTGTTGGGGGCATCTGTGATTCGCGGGGTCAGCGCGCTGTTTCTGACAAGCTCATGATGGCACTCTGTCACTCTGGCTGTAGTCTCCATCCATATGGGCCGAGGAGTGGCTCGCGCTGTATTGTTAGCTGGCTCAGCGCTTGTTGCTCCTATGGGTTGTCCATTCGCAGCCCTCTGCTTCCCGGCACACTGATTTGCTGCACCCAGGAGTTTCCGCGCCCGTTCCATGATTCCGAGATTGGTCATCAGCGTTGCCAGACAATCTGCCCCACTTCGAGCGGCACGAGTGCCTTGGGATGGTGGGGGATGATTCGTGCGGTGTAGTCGCCTGCGGGGCGCGTAGCGGATACCTGAGCGGAGTAGGTGTAAGAGCCCGACGTATTTGAGCCCGGTCCCGAGAGGTTCATAACTTCAAGACAAGGGCCACTCCCGTTCGATGCATCTGCGTAGAACTCCACGCTGAAGTGATCCGGAGTAAGGGAACCAGCAGCAACATCGGCTTGGAAGAAGTGCTGCCCATCGTGGGTGTCGATCCGAACGCGAACGAAATGCACCGCGCCCCAATGGCGATCCAGATCCTGCTTCCATTGGAGCAGACTCAATCCGGTCGCACCATCGTCTGCTGCACGACCACTATAGCGCGATGCCGCAGGCAGATAATGACTCTCGGTGTATTCGCTGATGCCGCGCGTTGCAGAGAACTGAGGCGTAAGCCGCGCCATACTCTCGCGGATGCGTCCCAGCCACTTGGCTGGCATACCTGATTCATCGCGCTCGTAGAACTCCGGTATCACTTCGGCTTCAAGTAAGTCATACAGAGTGTTCGCTTCCGCGGCATCCCAGTCTGGGTCTTCGCCATGTTCCTGACCGTCCCCAATGGCCCACCCAACTTCGGGGGAATACGCCTCTGCCCACCAGCCGTCCAACTCAGAGAGATTAAGGCCGCCATTGACGAGGACCTTCATGCCACTTGTTCCGCAAGCTTCCCATGGACGGCGAGGCGTGTTGATCCAAAGATCGATCCCCTGGACAAGTTCCTGCGCCAACATCATGTCGTAGTCGTTGAGGAAGACAACGCGTCCTTTTACCTCGGGGCGCCTGATGAAATCTTTCCACTGCCTGATAAGCTCTTGTCCAGGAAGATCCTGAGGATGAGCTTTTCCTGCGAGGATCAGCTGAACAGGACATCCTGGGTTGGAGAGCAGCCGTACCAGCCTTTCGGTATCGTGCAAGAGAAGATTGGGGCGCTTATAAGTGGCAAAGCGCCGGGCAAATCCGAGGGTCAGTACTTGCTCATCCAAAATGCCGGAGGCTATCGACGGATCTGCACCTTCCGCGGCCAGTTGGCACTGATACCGCTTCCGCATCCGTTCGATCAGTCCTTTTCGCCCTGCTGTGCGCAGTTGCCACAGTTGCTCATCGGAGATGTGGCGGATATCATCTTCTACCAGACTGTCTCCGCGCCAACGCTTCTTGCCACAGACAGAGGTCCATAGCGCATCGGCTTCAGCTGAATCCCAGGTGGGCACATGAATCCCATTGGTCACAGCGCCGATTGGGACTTCATCCTGCGGCCAGTGTGGGAAGAGCGGCTGGAAGATCTGCCGGCTCACTTTTCCATGGAGTTTGCTCACTCCATTCACTTGGCCGCTGCCGTGGACCGCGAGATACGCCATGTTGAAGGGTTCAGAATTGTCTTCCGAATTCTGCCTTCCCATGGAGAGTAGATCCTCCACGGAGATAGCGAGTTCA
>Ga0255352_1000018_pt1 | contig 92244 bp, 82 predicted proteins | sample HBST0metaG_FD_189939 | JGI IMG/M metagenome (GOLD analysis project Ga0255352, IMG submission 189939) | Peat soil microbial communities from Stordalen Mire, Sweden - H.B.S.T0 | ecosystem: Environmental > Terrestrial > Soil > Wetlands > Peat | place: Sweden: Norrbotten County, Stordalen Mire...
ATATATGAGTGGTAAGGACAACCCGGCGGCGAAACCGACCGGCGCGTTTTCACGCCGCGATCTGATTCGTGGCGCGGTGGTCGGCGCGCTCGGGATATCCACTTACGCCGCCGCGCCGGCCTACGCGGCGGCGCAGTCCCCAGGCGGTCAGGGGGATAGCGTTGACCTCTCGCGGACTTACGACTTTTATGGCGATGCCGGGCAAGCGGGCATCCATACGCCGCCGCAGCGTTATACGTTCTACATGACCTTTGATTTGACCACCGCGCAACGTACCGATCTTCAAGTTCTGCTGGCGCGTTGGTCGGGCGCCATCGCCCAATTGATGCAGGGGAAAACCATCGGCCAGGTTGAACCGGCCCGCGAAAGCGGCGTCGGTTTCGATACCGGCGAGGCGCTTGACCTTGGCCCGGCCTCCCTGACGGTGACGGTGGGGCTGGGGCCCCGTGTTTTCACCGATACCTATGGCCTGCAGCAGCAAAAACCCGCTTTGTTGCGCGAATTAATCCCATTGCCCAGCGATGCGCTCAAGCCTGAGTTTACCGGCGGCGATCTTTCACTGCAGGCCTGTGCGGACGATCCGCAGGTGGCGTATCATGCCATCCGGGATTTGGCCCGGATCGCCAAAGAGACCGGCACCGCATCTACCCGCTGGACGGTGATGGGGTTTGGCCGCGCTTCCGCCGGCAAAGGCCAGACTACGCCTCGCAATCTGATGGGCTTTAAAGACGGCACGCGTAATATCATGGAAGATGCCGACGTCGAAAAACATGTCTGGGTAAAAGATTCCCCGCCTTGGCAGCGTTATGGCAGTTATCAGGTGGTACGCAAAATTCAGATGCATATTGAAAACTGGGATACCGACCGGGTCAGTGAACAGAATTCCGTGTTTGGCCGCCACAAAATTTCCGGCGCGCCCCTCTCCGGCGTCGGCGAGTTTGATACGCCGGATTTTCAGAAAAGAGACGCCGACGGTAACCTGATGATTCCGCTTAATGCGCATATCAGCCTGGCGGCCCATGAGAATAACAACGGCGTCCGAATATTGCGTCGGTCATACAACTATACCGACGGCATCAACGATGTGGGTCTGTTCGACGCGGGACTGCTGTTTGTCAGTTATCAGAATGACCCGGCGCATTTTGAGTCGCTGCAAACCAAACTTGGCGCGTCCGACGCCCTTAATGAATATATCTCCCATATTGGTTCGGCGATATTTTTCGTTCCGCCAGCGCCAAAGGCGGGTTCTTATATTGCTGAAGGGATGTTCGGCTGAGCAGGGTTATGGCATCATCAACACCCAGTCAGGTGTTCTGCTCATATCATTATTGTTACCCCGTGGCCAGTGCCACGGGTTTTTCAATGATGCACCTGACTTAAATAAATTAGCGTAAAAAACTACGTAAGATGTCCAAGCGAGACATTTTATTCTTTATAGATAGTTTAATCTGCTGTCCATCACAACCCACTCTCTGTTTATGAGCGATTTATGAAATTCCCACTGCTTCGCTTGTTATATATTGCAATCCTCATGTTTAAGCGACGTTTTTAGACGCTATGGCGCCATAACTACGCGTACGCCTAAATACAATACGTTATAAGAAACATTATGAGGAATAAATCATGGGATCCAATAATATATCTAATGGACCATCGTTTCATGAACCTAACCATACACGCATTGGGTCCGAAATTGGCCGCAACTGCGAAGAACCTATCGCCAATCAAACTCCCTTACCGGCAAAAATGGTCAAAGGACTTTCTACAGTCAGGAACGTCTATGAGAAAATAGCGCTAAAACTTAATGATTTCGTTTTTGAGGTCAAGTTTCTTTTAGTAAAGTTAGTCGAGAAACTATCAACTAATAAGCAACCTCAACAGACAGAAGGTACCCATGCAAGCCAGAAAGGGGGCATAAGCATCCATAGGGAAATCGCACCGAAATCAATACTGATCGCGTTAACCCTTAATGGGCATACCGACCCTGATGCAAAAATGTTAATTGATTTTATTTCTCGGCGTCCGCAAGATGCTATTTTTTCTTCAGACAATGTTTCCATCAAAGGTAATAAATTACTGTTCCAAACACCCGTAGTTATCGAAAAAGACAATGAGGCGGCCAGTAAAGAAGTGAGAGTTATTAAGGAAATAGTTATAGATGATAAACAAGAATCCACTGACGATTTTTTAACTCTCTTTAGTCGGTTATATATTTTGGATCCGGCTAGGAAATTCAATAATCTGGAACATCTGGCGCAAATGATGTCCAATGTAGACCCGGATTATTCGTATGAAGATATCCGTTTCGCTCAGGATCTTCCTGGCTGGATGAATGATCTGCCTCCGGAAGATGCGAGAACTTTCTATACAGACCATAAACAGGATTGCCAACTATTGTTGAGAGAATACCGTGCAGTTGATGGCAAGTTGGTTTATTTCCCCAAGTTTGCTCCCGAGCAATTTGCCAAAATCAGGGCTGAGATAAATCGTTTGCAAGCCGCAATGGCCGACTTGCCCACCGCCGGCGATACAGCCCCGATACCGAACTTGCCGAACACAAACCCACCCACTCGGATTGAACATGCTCGCTCGATTTTCATTAACGGGATGCTGCAACTGCAGGAGTCAGGAGAAGAGGACTCATCTTCCGCCCGGTTGCCGATATCGCCACAACATTTATCATCGCAAACGCCGGTTGCGATGCCAAGTGTCAGGCACGCGCAGTCGGTATCACCGCAAAACAATAGCGAATCGCTTCAATCCGCAAGGTCAATCATCAGCCGGAGGAGCGTGCTGGAAAGTAACCAAAATATTTCAACTCAATTAATGAGTCACGGCGGACAAACGAATATTCCGAGAGTCAAAAATCTACTGAAATTTTTTGAAGACGTAACCGCGACGAAACAATAATGCTTGGCGCCACAAGCACGAGTGCCTCGAAGGATGATTCTTGCGGCCTGGCCCATTTCCCGGTCGGCGCATACCTCCTGTCGCGTGTTTCCCGTTTCCTGTTGGGCCGGGGCGGGATATTTCGCCAGCGCCCGGCCGTTGAGGTGCGGCAAGCGGCATTTTAACCGGCGCAAGCCGGTAATGGCCGTGGTTTCCGGTTTTAATTATATCTATTCAAGTCCAATGCGCGGGTAATCGTGATACAATGAGACGTCAATAACATGTTAACCTATGCCGTTCCTAACATAATGTTAACTTGCTTATTTGCCATTATCAGCGTAATATTCGCAACGTTTTCAGACGCGGGGTGGAGCAGCCTGGTAGCTCGTCGGGCTCATAACCCGAAGGTCGTCGGTTCAAATCCGGCCCCCGCAACCACTTTCTTTTAGAGTTCTTTTTCAAATATACTGCTCATAGGCGTTATACTTAATCTTATCGCAGCGGCGTTTGAAAAAAGATTCTTTGGAATGTTGTAAAGCCGTTCGCGGCTTACAGGGTCCCAGTCGCAAAAAGCCCCGAATATTCGGGGTTTTTTGTTATTTAGCGAGAGAACTACTGGGCTTTTAGCCCTTTTTTTATGTCTTGGGGGTGGGTTTGTCCACATTAGAACAAAAATTGACGGAGATGATTAGCGCACCGGTGGAAGCCTTGGGCTATGAGCTTGTGGGCATCGAATTCCTGCGGGGTCGCCAGTCAACGTTACGTATCTATATTGATAGCGAAAATGGCATCACTGTCGAAGATTGTGCTGATGTCAGCCACCAGGTCAGTGCGGTACTGGATGTCGAGGATCCGATTTCCGTGGCTTACAGCCTCGAAGTCTCTTCTCCGGGACTTGATCGGCCATTATTTACCGCCGCGCAATTTACCCAGTTTATCGGTGAAGAAGTCAGCTTGGTTTTGCGTATTGCCATGCAGAATCGTCGTAAGTGGCAGGGAATCATTAAAACGGTTGACGGCGAAATGATCACGGTGACGGTGGAAGAAAAAGATGAAGTGTTCGCTTTGAGCAACATCCAGAAAGCGAACCTGGTACCCCACTTTTAACGTTTTAATGAGGCAACTAGGATGAATAAAGAAATTCTGGCTGTTGTTGAAGCAGTTTCCAACGAGAAAGCGGTTCCTCGTGAAAAAATTTTTGAAGCGTTGGAAACCGCGCTGGCTACGGCAACAAAGAAAAAATACGAGCAAGAAATCGAGGTTCGTGTCAATATTGATCGGAAAACAGGCGATTTTGAAACCTTCCGCCGTTGGGTTATTGTGGATGAAGTGACGCAGCCCACCCGGGAAATTACCCTGGCGGCGGCTCAGTTCGAAGATCCCAGCTCTTCTTTGGGCGGTTACGTAGAGGACGAAATCGAGTCGGTGGTTTTTGACCGCATCACCACGCAAACCGCAAAACAGGTTATCGTACAGAAAGTACGTGAAGCCGAACGCGCCATGGTGGTGGATCAATTCCGTCAACACGAAGGCGAAATCGTCACCGGTGTGGTGAAAAAAGTCAATCGCGATAATATCAGCCTCGATTTGGGCAGTAACGCCGAAGCGGTCATCGGTCGCGAAGATATGCTGCCGCGCGAGAATTTCCGTCCAGGTGATCGTATTCGCGGCGTGTTATATTCGGTTCGGCCGGAAGCGCGCGGCGCGCAGTTGTTTGTCAGCCGTTCGCGTCCAGAGATGCTCATTGAGCTGTTTCGCATTGAAGTGCCGGAAATCGGCGAAGAAGTCATTGAAATCAAAGCTGCTGCTCGCGATCCGGGTTCCCGGGCCAAAATCGCTGTTAAAACCAACGATAAGCGTATTGATCCCGTGGGCGCCTGTGTCGGTATGCGCGGCGCGCGCGTGCAGGCGGTTTCAAGCGAATTGGGCGGCGAACGCATCGATATCGTGCTATGGGATGACAATCCGGCTCAGTTTGTGATCAACGCCATGGCGCCCGCCGATGTGGCTTCCATCGTGGTGGATGAAGACAAACACCAGATGGATATCGCGGTCGAATCCGGCAACCTGGCGCAGGCTATCGGGCGCAACGGGCAAAATGTTCGTCTGGCATCGCAGCTTAGCGGCTGGGAACTTAATGTCATGACGGTCGAGGATTTGCAAGAAAAGCATCAGGCTGAAGCTCACGCCGCCATTGATATTTTCACCAAGCACCTGGATGTTGATGAAGAATTCGCCACAGTGCTGGTAGAAGAAGGTTTTTCCTCATTGGAAGAGCTCGCCTATGTCCCGATCAAGGAATTGATGCAAATCGAGGGATTGGACGAAGAAATGGTGGAAGCGCTGCGCGATCGGGCGAAAAATGCTCTGACTACGCTCGCTTTGGCGCAGGAAGAAACTCGCGGCGGGGGCAAGCCGGCTGAAGACCTGCTAAATTTGCCGGAACTGGAGCGCGAAATGGCGTTCAAGTTGGCGGCGCGCGGTGTTTGTACGCTGGAAGAGCTTGCCGAACAGGGTGTCGATGACCTGTCGGATATTGAGGGGCTGAGTAAAGAAAAGGCCGGTGAGCTGATTATGGCCGCCCGTAATATCTGTTGGTTTGGCGACAACGCGTAATAAACTGTAGCAGGAAAGGAACAGCATGACAGATGTAACCGTAAAATCGCTGGCCGCAGAAATTGAGACTCCGGTTGATCGCCTGGTACAGCAGTTTGCTGATGCTGGTATCGATAAAACCGCAGCGGATTCTGTGACCCAGCATGAGAAACAAACGTTATTAGCTTACCTAAACCGTGAGCGGGCCAATACGCCAAATAAATTAACTTTACAGCGTAAAACGCGCAGTACCTTGAATATTCCGAGTACTGGCGGTAAAAGTAAGTCTGTACAAATAGAAGTCCGCAAGAAACGTACTTATTTGCAACGCGATTCGCAGACCGCCGCCCAGGCGGAAGCCGAAGAGCTGGCAAAACGTGAAGCGGAAGCATTAGCCCTTCGTGAAGCTGAAGAGCGGGCACAGCAAGAAGCCGCTGAAAAAGCCAAACGCGAATCCGAAGAAAAAGCAAAACGTGCGGCCGAAGAAAAAGCCAAACGTGAGGCCGCTGAGCAAGCGAAACGTGTGGCAGCGGAAAGTGAAAAATTGACTAACCAGCAGACCAATACTATGACCAAGTCACCACAGGCGGTAGAGAAAGCCCGCCGTGAAGCCGAGGCCGCTGAGCTTAGACGGAAAGCGGAAGAGGAAACGCGTCGCAAGGTCGAAGAAAATGCCCGTCTTGCAGTAGAAGAAGCAAAACGCATGGCGGAAGAGAATGGCGGTACCTGGGTTGCGACACCGGAGCCTGTGGAAGAAGACGCCAGTGATTATCATGTCACCACTTCACATCATGCCCGTGAAGCGGAAGACGAGAACGATCGCAAGGTGGAAGGCGAACGTCGCGCCCGTACCCGGGGCGGCAAAGCCACCAAGCAGAAGAAAACCAGCCGCTTGTCCGAATCCAAGGCCGATCGCGAAGAGGCTCGCGCCGTAACCCGCGGCGGCAAAGGCAAACGCAAGCCAAGCACCTTGCAGCAGAGCTTCACCAAGCCAGCCCAGATTGTGAACCGCGATGTGGTGATCGGTGAAACCGTCACCGTGGCCGAACTGGCCAATAAAATGGCGGTGAAAGGATCGCAGGTCATCAAGGCGATGATGAAACTTGGCGCCATGGCCACCATCAACCAGGTTATCGATCAGGAAACCGCGCAACTGGTGGCTGAAGAAATGGGCCACAAGGTTATTTTGCGCCGCGAGAACGAACTGGAAGAAATGGTCATGAGCGACCGTGACACTGGCGCGGCGGCTGAGCCTCGCGCACCGGTCGTCACCATCATGGGCCATGTCGACCATGGCAAGACCTCGCTGCTTGATTACATCCGCTCCACCAAAGTGGCGGCGGGCGAAGCCGGCGGCATTACCCAGCATATCGGCGCTTACCATGTCGAAACCGACAATGGCATGATCACCTTCCTCGACACCCCGGGGCATGCCGCGTTTACCGCCATGCGCGCCCGCGGCGCTCAAGCGACGGATATCGTGGTATTGGTTGTCGCCGCCGATGACGGCGTGATGCCCCAGACCATCGAAGCCATTCAGCATGCCAAAGCCGCCAAAGTGCCGGTGGTGGTTGCTGTCAACAAAATCGATAAACCGGAAGCCGATCCTGATCGGGTCAAGAATGAATTGACGCAATACGGCGTGATTCCGGAAGAATGGGGCGGCGAAAGCCAATTCGTTAATGTTTCGGCCAAATCCGGCGCCGGCATCGATGAATTGCTCGACGCCATTCTGCTCCAGGCTGAAGTTCTTGAACTGAAAGCCATTCGTGTCGGCATGGCCAGCGGCGCGGTTATCGAGTCATTCCTTGATAAAGGCCGCGGTCCGGTTGCCACCGTGCTGGTGAAAGAAGGCACGCTGAATAAAGGCGATATCGTTCTTTGCGGTTTCGAGTATGGCCGTGTTCGCGCCATGCGTGATGAATTGGGTCGCGAAGTGTCCTCCGCCGGCCCGTCCATCCCAGTGGAAATTCTCGGTCTGTCGGGTGTGCCGGCGGCCGGTGACGAAGCCACCGTCGTGCGGGACGAAAAGAAAGCCCGTGAAGTGGCCTTGTATCGTCAAGGCAAATACCGTGAAGTCAAATTGGCGCGCCAGCAGAAATCCAAGCTGGAAAATATGTTCGCCAATATGACCGAAGGCGAAGTTTCCGAACTGAACATCGTCTTGAAAGCCGATGTGCAGGGTTCGACGGAAGCTATTGGCGATGCGCTGGAAGCGTTGTCCACGGATGAAGTCAAAGTCAAGATTGTCGGGTCCGGCGTGGGTGGGATTACAGAAACCGATGCCACTCTGGCCGCGGCTTCCAATGCCATCATCCTGGGCTTTAATGTCCGCGCCGATGCATCCGCCCGTCGCGTGATTGAATCCGAAAGTCTGGATTTACGCTATTACTCGGTTATCTATGACCTGATCGATGAAGTCAAACAGGCCATGAGCGGCATGCTGGCGCCGGAATACCGTCAGGAAATCATCGGCCTGGCCGAAGTCCGTGATGTGTTCCGTTCGCCTAAATTCGGCGCAATCGCCGGTTGTATGGTGACCGAAGGGGTGGTGAAACGCCACAACCGTATCCGTGTGCTGCGTGATAACGTCGTTATCTATGAAGGCGAGCTGGAGTCATTGCGTCGCTTCAAGGACGATGTCACCGAAGTGCGCAGCGGTATGGAATGCGGTATCGGCGTGAAAAATTACAACGATGTCCAACCGGGCGATGTTATCGAAGTCTTCGAAACCATCGAAATCCAGCGGACTATCGCCTGATAATCAATACAAGGGCATTCTTCATGCCCTTCAGTCGAACTCAATCAAGGGGGGCGTGATACCCAACGGATTTTGAGTTGCAGTAAGGCGTAGCCAATACGCCCGCAACTTGGAAGATGACGGGTATACGCCCCTCCTTTTTCTCTGGAGAATATCATGGCTAAAGAATACAGCCGCACCCAGCGCGTTGCTCAAGAGATGCAGAAAGAAATCGCCATCATACTGCAACGTGAAATCAAAGATCCCAGAGTGGGCATGGCGACCGTTTCCGGTGTCGAAGTTTCGCGCGATCTGGCTTACGCCAAGGTGTTCGTGACCTTTTTGAATGATAGCGAACCCAAACAGATCGAAATAAGCATTAATGCGTTGCAAGACGCGTCCGGTTTCATTCGCAGCCTGATAGGCAAAGCCATGCGCTTGCGGGTCGTGCCGGAATTGTCTTTCGCCTACGATAATTCCCTGGTGGAAGGTATGCGCATGTCCAACCTTGTCAGCCAGGTGGTGCAGCATGATCGCGCCCGTCGCAGCGAAGCCGAACCGGAATCGGACGAAGGCAAAACGGACGAAGGCAAGGAGAACTGATGGGGCGTCCCAGTCGTCGTGGCCGTGATATAGACGGTATCGTCCTGCTGGATAAGCCATTGGGACTCTCCTCCAATGATCTTTTACAGAAAGTTAAGCGTCTTTTTCGGGCCAACAAAGCCGGTCATACCGGGGCGCTGGATCCATTGGCAACCGGTATGCTGCCCATTTGCCTGGGCGAGGCCACCAAATTTTCGCAACACCTGCTGGAAGCGGATAAACGTTATCGGGTAATTGCACGGCTGGGACAGCGTACCGACACTTCAGACGCGGAAGGCGCCGTCATCAGCGAGCGTCCGGTTAATGTGCAGCCAGAGCAGCTTGATCAGGCTTTACAAGGTTTTCGCGGGGCAACCTTGCAGGTTCCCTCCATGTATTCGGCGCTGAAGCATCAGGGGCGGCCGCTGTATGAATACGCGCGCCAGGGTATTGACGTCGAGCGTGCTCCCCGTGCAATCAACGTATTTGAGTTAAAACTCATTGCGTGGGATCAGGAAAGCGTCGAACTGGAAATCCATTGTTCCAAGGGAACCTACATCCGCACCATCATTGATGATTTGGGCGAAGTGCTCGGTTGCGGCGCGCATGTCATTGAGTTGCGCCGCCTGGCGGTCGCCGATTATCCCACCGAGCGCATGGTGTCGCTGGACCAATTGCGCGAACTGGCCGGCGAAGATCCGATCACCGAGGATCGGCTGGCTTCACTCGACCGGTTGCTGTTGCCGATGGATAGCGCCGTGGCCGCGATGCCGGAAATCAATCTCGCCGCGGCCGTTGCCGGTTATGTCAAAATGGGGCAGCCGGTAGCAGTAAACGAGGCGACGGACGTGGGCATGGTCAGGCTGACCGAGGGACCGGAACGGGTATTTATCGGCGTCGGCGAAGTGGCTGAACCGGGCCGGGTCGCCCCGCGGCGGCTGGTTGTACAGCGGCGCGCGGACTGAGTTCGCCTTGCGATCATTTGGCGCGAAGAGTAGAATGGCGCGGCTTATGAATGGGGTTGCTGAATTAGAGATCGGCGCCTGTGTATTTAACAATAATTTTGGAGTGTTATAATGTCTCTAAATGCTGAAGCGAAAGCAAAAATCGTTATCGATTTTGGCCGTGATGCCAAAGACAGTGGTTCCACCGAGGTGCAGGTTGCCCTTTTGACTGCGCAAATCAACCATTTACAAGGTCATTTTGCGGAACATAAAAAGGATCACCATAGCCGTCGCGGTCTGCTGCGTATGGTTTCACAGCGTCGTAAGCTGCTTGACTACCTGAAAGGCAAAGATGCCGTACGTTACACCAGTCTGATTGAACGTCTGGGTTTACGTCGTTAAGCCAAACAGTATTGGTAGAAAGGGGCCTTTTTTGGCCCCTTTCTTCTAGGAGGCAACAATAATCCTTCAATGTGATGTGTTGCTGATGGAGATGCTTCAATTGCTGAGATTCGCGCGGCTAATGAGAGACTTTATCCAAGGGATAAGGATTGTCATTAGTCGCGAGGATGCAATAAGAAGATAAATGAGTTCACGGCGAGCACGCCAAGAAGCCCGCCCGGAAAAAGGATATCATTTTGCTAAATCCGCACGTACGCAAGTTTCAATATGGGCAACATACCGTAACGTTGGAAACCGGCATGATGGCTCGTCAGGCCACCGCCGCTGTCATGGTCAGCATGGACGACACCGCCGTATTCGTTACCGTGGTCGGCGTTAAACAACCGAAACCCGGGCAGGATTTTTTTCCGCTGACTGTTAACTATCAGGAACGTACCTACGCTGCCGGCCGTTTCCCGGGCGGTTTTTTCCGTCGTGAAGGCCGTCCGAGCGAAGGTGAGACATTGATCTCCCGTCTTATCGACCGTCCACTTCGTCCGCTGTTTCCCGATGGTTTTCTCAATGAAATCCAGGTCATTGCCACCGTTGTCTCCGTTAATCCGCAAGTCAGCCCGGATATCGTGGCGATGATTGGCGCTTCCGCCGCGCTCAGCCTGTCGGGCATTCCGTTTAACGGGCCGATCGGCGCCGCGCGTGTTGGCTATATCAACAAGCAGTATGTGTTGAACCCGACCACCGCTGAATTGGTTGACAGTCAGTTGGACCTGGTGATTGCCGGTACCGCGAACGCGGTCCTGATGGTGGAATCCGAAGCACAGTTGCTGAGCGAAGATGAAATGCTCGGCGCGGTGGTGTTCGGCCATGAACAGCAACAGGTTGTGATCGAGAATATCAAGGCCTTCGCCGCTGAAGCGGGCAAACCGAGATGGGATTGGCACGCGCCGGCCGTCAACGTCGAGTTGCAGGCCCGTGTGGCTGAACTGGCTGAGGCACGCTTGGGCGATGCGTATCGCATCACCGAAAAGCAACAGCGTTATGCGCAAGTCGATACCATCAAAGCTGACGTGGTCGCTGCGCTGTTGGCGCAGGACGAAACCTTGCGCGAAAGCGAAATCCAGGACTTGCTGGGCAGCCTGGAAAAAACCGTGGTGCGCAGCCGGGTGTTGCGTGGAGAACCGCGTATCGACGGCCGTGAAAAAGACATGATCCGCGGTCTGGATATTCGTACCGGCGTATTGCCGCGCACGCATGGTTCGGCGCTGTTTACCCGCGGCGAAACCCAGGCGTTGGTTACCGCGACGCTGGGCACCGAACGTGACGCGCAGAATATTGATGAGCTGACGGGCGAGCGTACTGACCGTTTTCTGCTACACTATAACTTTCCTCCTTATTGCGTGGGTGAGACCGGTATGGTCGGCTCGCCGAAACGTCGGGAAATCGGCCACGGCCGTCTGGCGAAACGCGGTGTGCTGGCGGTGATGCCGAAAGCGAGTGAATTCCCTTACACCGTGCGTGTAGTGTCGGAAATTACCGAGTCCAATGGCTCTTCTTCCATGGCTTCCGTCTGCGGCGCTTCTCTGGCGTTGATGGATGCGGGCGTGCCTATCAAAGCGGCGGTTGCCGGTATTGCGATGGGTCTGGTGAAGGAAGGCGATAATTTTGTGGTTCTGTCGGATATCCTGGGTGACGAAGATCATCTCGGCGATATGGACTTCAAAGTGGCCGGTAGCCGTGAAGGCGTCACCGCGTTGCAGATGGATATTAAAATTGAAGGCATCACCCGCGAAATCATGCAGGTGGCGTTAAATCAAGCCAAGGGCGCTCGTTTGCATATCCTTGGCGTGATGGAACAGGCAATCAGTACGCCGCGTGGCGATATTTCTGAATTTGCGCCTCGTATCCACACGATTAAAATCAGTCCCGACAAAATTAAAGATGTCATCGGTAAAGGCGGTTCAGTCATTCGCGCCTTGACGGAAGAAACCGGCACCACCATTGAAATTGAAGACGATGGCACGGTGAAGGTCGCGGCTACCGACAGTGAAAAAGCACGTAATGCTATTCGCCGTATCGAAGAGATTACCGCTGAAATCGAAGTGGGCCGGATCTATAATGGCAAGGTGACCCGAATCGTAGACTTCGGCGCATTTGTTGCTATCGGCGGCGGCAAGGAAGGTCTGGTGCATATTTCTCAAATTGCGGATAAACGCGTGGAAAAAGTCGCTGATTATTTGCAAATGGGACAGGAAGTGCCGGTCAAGGTATTGGAAGTTGATCGTCAGGGACGTGTGCGCTTGAGCATTAAAGAAGCCACCGCACCCAGTCAGGATGCAGCTTTACCTGAAGTAGAATAAATCGGCATGATATATGCCCTGAATAATTCGAGTGGCGGGAAAGCCAACGCATCTGCAACTTGAAGTATGACGGGTATAAGACTATACCCATTTCGGGTTGCGGGCGTGTGGTGAGCACAAATCCAAACGCTTACAACTCGATACGGGTATATAATCACTATTAGCGCATACAACAGTTCCTAGCTTGTTAGGGGGCTGATCGTATCACAAGGGCGGGAAGCCTTGTGTTGAGCCGATGGGGGACAGGACGTTCATCCAATGTTTTTCTTCGGGAGTGGGAAATGAGGTCTTACTTGCGCTGGTGGTTCGTTGCAATGGCGTTTATGCTGGCAGGATGCAGCAACATTGATTGGCGTAGTAAAGATGACGTAATGGCTGTTCCTTTGCAGCCGACGTTACAACAGGAAGTCATCCTGGCGCGTATGGAACAAATCCTTGCGAGTCGGGCACTAACCGATGATGAACGAGCACAGCTATTATATGAGCGCGGAGTGCTGTATGATAGCTTAGGGCTGAGAGCGTTGGCGCGAAATGATTTTTCACAAGCGCTGGCAATCAGGCCCGATATGCCGGAAGTTTTCAATTATCTCGGCATATACTTAACGCAGGCAGGAAATTATGATGCTGCCTATGAAGCGTTTGATTCTGTACTAGAGCTTGATCCAACTTACAATTACGCGTACTTAAACCGTGGCATCGCCTTGTATTATGGCGGACGCTACCGTTTAGCGCAGGATGATCTGCTGGCGTTTTATCGCGACGACCCAAATGATCCTTTTCGTTCGCTCTGGCTGTACCTGGTTGAGACTCACCTCGATACCAATAAAGCCAAAGATGCGCTGGCACAGCGTTATCAAAAGGCGAACAGAGGGCAATGGGGATGGAATATTGTCGAGTTCTACCTAGGGGACATCAGTGAAAAAACGCTGATGGAGCGCCTTAAGGCGGACGCAACGGATAACACTTCGCTCGCCGAGCATCTCAGTGAAACTGACTTCTATTTAGGTAAGCATTACCTAAGTCTGGGGGACAAGAACTCCGCTTCGGCGCTGTTCAAACTGACGGTTGCCAACAACGTTCATAATTTTGTTGAGCACCGCTATGCATTGTTGGAATTGGCCCTATTAGGCCAAGGGCAAGACGACCTATCAGAATCGGACCAGCAATAGCTGACGAACTAAACAATTCAGCCTATCACTCTTTTTTTATCACCTGCGAGGGTGAAGGTTTGTTTGTCCGTTTTAAATCCAATTTGAGCCGGTTCACACTTTTGATGAAAATGAATGAAAGTTTTCACGACAAGGTATGTAGACTGGCCGCCATGATGAAATGAGGCACGTGTACATGTCTGAAGTTGAAACCTCTTTTGCTGATTTGGGACTTACCACTCCCATACTGAATGCTCTCCTCGATCTGGGTTATGAAAAACCATCGCCAATCCAGCTTGAGTGTATCCCGCAGTTGCTGGCGGGCCGTGATGTTTTGGGTACGGCGCAAACCGGTAGCGGGAAGACCGCTGCGTTCGCCTTGCCTTTATTACATAATATCGATGCGCAATTGGCTGCGCCCCAGGTACTGGTGCTGGCGCCGACCCGCGAGCTGGCTGTGCAGGTTGCCGAAGCCATTGCCGATTTTGCTAAAAACATGAAAGGAATCAACGTTGTGGCGCTGTATGGCGGCCAACGTTATGACGTGCAGCTGCGCGCATTGCGTCAGGGCCCCCAAGTTGTGGTCGGCACGCCTGGCCGTTTGCTTGATCATCTCAAACGCGGCACGCTGGATTTATCCAAACTCAGTGGCCTGGTGCTGGATGAAGCCGATGAAATGCTGCGTATGGGCTTCATCGAAGACGTTGAAACCATCATGGCGCAAATTCCGGCCAAGCATCAGACGGCGCTGTTTTCCGCCACGATGCCGGAAGCCATCCGTCGCATCACCCGTCGTTATATGAACGATCCGCAGGAAGTGCGGATTCTTTCGAGCGTGACCACTCGCCCTGACATTAGCCAGAGTTACTGGACCGTGCACGGCATGCGCAAAAATGAAGCGCTGGTTCGTTTCCTGGAAGCGGAAGATTTCGACGCCGCCATCATCTTCGTGCGTACCAAGAATGCCACGCTGGAAGTAGCGGAAGCGCTGGAACACAGTGGTTATAACAGCGCCGCGCTCAATGGCGATATGAACCAGTCACTTCGTGAACAAACGCTCGATCGCCTGAAAGATGGCCGTTTGGATATTTTGATTGCGACCGATGTGGCGGCTCGCGGGTTGGATGTGGATCGTATCAGCCTGGTCGTGAACTATGACATTCCGATGGATTCGGAATCTTATGTTCACCGTATCGGCCGTACCGGTCGCGCCGGACGTGCGGGGCGTGCTCTGCTGTTTGTCGAAAACCGCGAACGCCGTTTGCTGCGCAATATAGAACGCATCATGAAGCTGACCATTCCTGAAGTGGAAATCCCTACCGGCGAGTTGCTGAGTCAACGCCGGCTGGAAAAATTTTCCGCTAAAGTTCAGGTGCAACTGGAAAGCAGCGATTTGGATATGTACCGTGCGCTGTTGAAGAAACTGCAGCCGACCGAAGAGTTGGATATGGAAACCCTCGCCGCGGCATTGCTGAAAATGGCCCAGGGCGAACGTCCGATGATTCTGCCGCCGGATCCGGTAATTGATCGTCGCCCGCGTCGTGAATTCCGTGAACGTGATGAACGCCGTCCCGACAGCGCCGCCGCGGATCGTCCTGCGCGTCGTGAACGTCGTGATGTTGGCGAAATGGATTTGTACCGCATTGAAGTGGGTCGTGACGATGGCGTGGAAGTGCGTCATATTGTCGGCGCTATTGCCAACGAAGGCGATATCAGCAGTCGTTACATCGGCAATATCAAGCTGTTCGCCTCGCACTCCACTATCGAACTGCCCAAAGGCATGCCTGGCGATATGCTTTCGCATTTTACCCGGACGCGTATTCTCAACAAGCCGATGAATATGCAGTTTGTGGGTGAAGCGCAAGCACAACCCCGTGGCGAACGTCGTGGCAATCCTGCCCGCAGCCCGATTGGCAGTGGTGGTGAACGTCGCGAAGGCGGCAACGGTGCGCCAGCAGCGCGTCGCAGCTATAGCGATCGTCGTGATACCGCCGGTAGTTCAGAACGGCGTTTTAGCCGTGATGGACAACGCGCACCGCGTCGTGATGGCGATAGCGCTGCCGCGCCTGCCAGCCGTCGCCGTGACGCCTGATCTGCCTTGTAAATAAAAAAACCTGCTGATAGCGCTGAGGAATCCTCAGCGCTGGGCGGGTAAAAATACAGGTATAGAGTTTAGTGGTCTACTGATTGTGTTATCAAGTCAATGAGGCCACCTCTATGCCTGCCCACCAAATGGTGTTGTTCACCGTTCTTAACCACCCGCCTGAACCTACTGATATAGTGTGTTAATTTATCAGCGTTGATTTTATGGTGATTCATTCGTGCCGATCTAATCTATAGCATCCTGGCTGCGTCAGATATGATCTTCTTCTGATAATATGACATCCACAAAAGACAGTTTTCGGTAGCTGTCATTGGTCAATGTATGTATAAGGTCTAAGTATTTTCCCCGTCTATCGAGAATATGGTTAGTATAGTTAGCAAGCCTGAGGGTGGAAAAAACCCGGTCACCGCTTAAGGAGAAAAAATAATCCTGAGAGTCATTTTCACCGAGTGACGCTATACCTTCGGAAATGAAATTTGCTAATCCCCTTTTTCGTCCATTTAGACTTTCATCCTCCAAATGCCGTCTGATTGTTTTGGTTTCATCAGGTGCTTGGTCAAAGGCTTGTTGTGCCGCCAGCCCCATAGCAAAACCGGACGTTAAGTCGCGTTTAAATATCATGCTTGACAGATAGCCTTCAACGTAATCGTTATCGTCGTTTACGGCGTAGCGCTTAAAGAAAGGAATCAGGCTGTGGGTAGAATAGTTAAAGCGGCACTTTAAGGAGGCCGGATTCACTGCATCCTCTCCAACGTTATCGAAACATTGACGAAAGGGTACCTGCTGTAAAGAATGTAATTTTTTCATCATTTCACGGAGTTCATCTTCTTGCCCATCAATTTCGATGATGTCTTCATCAAGATAACGGGCATTTTCAGTAGCGATATACTCGGCTATACTAATCTGTTATTAATATCATGGTTTTTCTGGACAGTAGCATAGGCCGTGGGAATATAAGCCCCATCCGCTGCCGGGAAACGCAGTGGGTCCTCAAAGCGAGTGACAAATTGAGCAATGTTGTTTATTATCCCGTTGCTATAGTATGAGAACGATAAACTCTGCGACATAATGTCGTTTTCCAATAAGGTAGTTGGAGGAATGCTGCTTGTGATGGATCGGGCGCTAAGAACGTTACCGCCGAACTGAAGAGCGACAAATTGAGGTAAATAGGTGATAACCGATTTTTTCCAAGGTATTTCGCTCGTTTTTTTCACGAAAGAAGTAAGGTTATCCGTTGTGTTACGCGCCTGAGATAATTTCCAAATTTCCTTGCCTTCTTCTTCATAATTTGATATCTCGTTTGTCGCATTGGTCTCAGTTTCTATCTCGGAATTATTATGAGTACTGTTTATACTCGCTGAACTCTGTGTTGAACAATCCTGGGTTATTTGATTGATAGGCATATTATTCCCTATGGTTGTTTTGTTGCGCTAATTTTCCAAAGAGTTTTTTAAATTTGTTTTCCAACCCTATAATGAAGTAAAGCTATATAAGCTAAAAGATGTACTTTTATCATTAAGTTATTTAATCGTTTAACATGTTTCCATAGGAATGTCCGCCAAGAGATTAATAGCGCTAATCGCGGGGTACTTGAGGCATTTGGTCGGCTAAGAGAATAAATATCCAAGTGTGAAAAGTACTTATTGAAAGGTCTAACAGTAAACATCACTCTTATATATCCTAAATAATTAAAGTTGCAGAAAAACCAACGGACTTGCAACTTAGATTATGACGGATATATATAGGCCACCGTCAGGCAGAGACATATCACTCTCCTTCCATCGGCGGCCATCTTGTGTCAGAAGATGAGGTCTTCGCGCACGCTTATGGCCAATTCAAAAGAGTGCAAGCGGGCTTGATGATCGAAAATCTGTCCATTGATCATGAGCTCATCGATACCGGTATCACTAATCACTTTTTGCAACCCCGTCCTGACCTGATCCCGATCGCCCACCACCGACATGCGCAGCGCCTGCTCAACGCCATACTGTTCGCCCGCCGACCATAAGGATTCAATATCCTCTACGGGCGCTGGTAAGGGACCGGGGCGACCTCGCCGTAAATTGATGAATTGCTGTTGCATTGACGTGAAGAGGAACCGGGCATCGCGTTCGCTATCGGCGGCAACCACATTTATGCATATCATGGCATAGGGCTGCGTCAGCGAAGTCGAGGGCGTGAATTCCTCCCGATAAACCTTCAACGCCTGCCAGAGCAGCTCGGGCGCGAAGTGAGAAGCAAAGGCGAACGGCAGGCCCAGCAGCGCCGCCAATTGGGCGCTATAAAGGCTGGAACCCAGCAGCCATAACGGCACGTGCAGGCCCTGGCCGGGAACCGCTTGCACCGGCTGGCCCGGTTGGACATCGTCGAAATACATCAACAATTCCTGTACATCCCGGGGAAAATTATCCACATCGCTGCTCAGATGGCGGCGCAGCGCCAGCATAGTCCGTTGGTCGGTGCCGGGCGCCCGTCCCAGACCCAGATCAATTCGGCCCGGATAGAGTGACGCCAGCGTACCGAATTGTTCGGCGATCACCAGCGGGGCATGATTTGGCAACATGACGCCGCCGGAGCCCAGGCGCAACGTTTGCGTGCCGCCGGCCAGATAACCGATCAGAACCGCCGTCGCCGCGCTGGCGATGCCGGTCATATTATGATGTTCCGCCAGCCAATAACGGTGGTAACCCCAGGCCTCGGCATGGCGGGCCAGATCCAGCGAGGAGGCGAAAGCCTGCGAAGGAACCGCGCCTTGCGGCACCGGAGCAAGATCGAGAATGGAAAAGGGAATGTTTTTGGTTGTCATAGTACGACCCATTGTCAGCAACGCCGATATACCCGTCATCTTTCGAGCGGCAGGTTCGTTGGCTACGCTTGCTCACCCGAATCACTTACTCAAGTAAGCTCATCGGGGTTCACATGCTTGCCGCCTGCCTGCCACTCGAAATCTATAGGGTAATCCGTCATCTTTCGAGCGGCAGGTTCGTTGGCTACACTTGCTCACCCGAGTCACTTACTAAAGTAAGCTCATCGGGATTCACAAGCTTGCCGCCTGCCTGCCACTCGAAATCTATAGGGTAATCCGTCATCTTTCGAGCGGCAGGTATATAGATTATCGGCTAATAATAACAACAATGAGTATTAACCAAAATGCGGTTTTCCGATACTGCGGAAATGTGTAGGGTTTTTCGGCCGGGCAGTTTCCCCGCCATGCGCATGCCATGGGCGGCGCGCCGGCGGGACAACCTTGTTTATTCCACTAATGTCATGCCGGCGACTCGCCGCCAATAGCCGTTGCAGTCGGCCCGGGAGTGGAGCTCAAGGGGATGTTGCCCTTGCTGATTGTCGCGGAAAAGCGCCAGCATGTTCAGTGTCTCCATGCTTTGCGGCGAAAGACGCACCACATCCACCAATCCTTGCATGGACGGTTGTTCATTGATCAGGTTGTAACAATAACCGCTCTGGGTTTGAATGCCGTTAAGCACAAAGACCGGTTCTTGTTCTTGCGACAAGACTTGTCTGCCCTGCGGATATTGAATACAACAGGTTTGACATTCATCTTTTGGCCGGTTTTCCGAACGGGCGGTAAAACACCGTGCGGAATAGGCGAGGGGTAAATGTCCGTAGCTGAACAGTTCGACTTCGAACTGATCACGAAATCCCAGTTCTTCGCATTGGGTAAGCAGGTTTGCCAGCCATTCGCGCGACAGCTCAACCGGCATGCACCAGCGCAGCATGCCTTGCCGATGCAGGATGCGCAAAGCATACGCGTTGTAGCAATTCAGGGCGGGACCGGCGACAAACGGCAGACCTTTTTCCGCCGCCAGTTGCACCACGCCAAGATCGTTCGCCTCCAATAAAAACTCGCCGTTATCAAAATATTTTTTGAGCTCGTTGAGTTCGGACGATGCCTGGATAAGCGCCAGAGTTGAGATAATGACCTGTTTGCCCGACTGCGCCACGGCGGCGGCCAACTCCAGCCAGTCGCCGGCTTTCAGCGCGCGGCGTTTGCTGCAGACGGTTTCGCCCAGATAAATCACATCGGCGCTGCTCTCGCGGGCCGCTGCGTAAAAAGCCTCGATTTCCGGCTTGGGCCAGTAATAGAGTATCGGGCCAAGTGCATATTTCATGTGAGTCTCCTGTTACTGCCAGCGACGATGGTAAGCGCCCAACGTGGTCTGCGTCCCTTCGGATACCGCGCCCAACGCCTCGTTCCAATCCGCTTGCGGTTGAAAATTTTGCGGATCGGCCAGACAACGATCAATCGCCTGGCGCCAGACTTTGGTTACCTGGCTGACATAAGCCGGACTGCGTTGCCGTCCCTCGATTTTCACCGATGCGATATTGGCGGCCAGCAACTCGGGCAACAAGGCCAGGGTATTGAGGCTGGTGGGTTCTTCCAGGGTATGGTAACGTTGGCCATCCACCAGGTAGCGCCCTTTGCAGAGCGTGGGGTATCCCGCGTTTTCCTCCGGCAAATAGCGATCAATCAAGACCTCGTTCAGCCGGGATTCCATACCCGACTCGGTTTGTTGCCAGCGGACAAAGCGCGCCGGTGAACAGGCCCCCACCGTATTGGGCGATTCGCCGGTAAAATACGAAGAAAGATAACAGCGTCCCTCGGCCATGATACACAGGCTGCCGAAGGCAAAAACCTCCAGAGGCACCGGGCTGACCGTTGACAGCTGTTTTACCTGATGCATCGACAGTACGCGAGGCAATACCACCCGCGCCACGTCAAAATGCTGTTGGTAAAAGCGGATGGCGGCTTCATTGGTCGCGGATGCCTGGACCGAAACATGGCGCTCGATATGCGGGTAGCGTTGCGCCGCATACTCAAGCATGGCCAAATCCGACAGAATCAAGGCGTCTACACCGGCATCCGCCGCCATATCGACCGCCCGCTGCCAACGGTTATAATTGTCGGGGTGGGCAAAAGTGTTAATGGCGACATGCAATTTGCGCCGATGTTGGTGTATAAACTCTTGCGCCTCATGTAATCGTTTTTCGGTAAAATTCAGACCGGCGAAATGGCGGGCGTTGGTATCGTCCTTTAGGCCGATGTAAACCGCATCGGCGCCATTTTCAACCGCCGCTTTGAGTGCCGGCAGGTTACCGGCGGGGCAGAGCAACTCCATAGAGCTCCCGATTGCGTTTTGGGCCTTGCCGGTACGACGCAAGGCATGAAATGATCAATAGCCAACAGATTGTTTTATTGGCAAATGGAGGCGAATAGGCTGCCGATTTTATGTAATGACAGGTTTTGGGATTTTGATTTGAGGCAGCTTATGGCGTAATGACCGCATTAAAGCGGTTAAACCGTATCAAATTAACGCCCTTTGTTGGGAAATAATTGATATAGACCCCGAATGGATTTACCCGCTGTGGCAAAATAGTTGCAGATTCTATAGAGGAGTAGAGGCCGTGTTGGAAAAACTACGAGCACAAATCGTGCGCCGGGGGCCGTCGCTGTTGCGCTTGCCAATCAGACTCACCCCTTTTGCATTGCAGCGTCAGGTCTTGGAACAGGTGTTGCGCTGGCAATTCCGCGAGGCATTGGCGGAGGGCGATCTGGCTTTCTTGTCCGGACGCTGGCTCAAGATCGAAGTCAGCGATATGGCGCTACAATGGTATATGACGCTGGATGATGGCCGTTTGAAAGTCAGCCAACAGGCGAAAGAAGATGTCAGCTTCAGCGGTAACGCCAATGATCTGATATTGATCGCCGCCCGCAAGGAAGATCCCGATACCCTGTTTTTCCAGCGCCGTCTGCGCATAGAAGGAGATACCGAGTTGGGTTTATATGTCAAAAATCTGATGGATGCCATCGATTTGGCCAGCATGCCGAATGTGTTGCGGATCGCATTGGTCCAGATGGCCGAGTTTATCGAAGCCGGTTTGAAAGAGGGCGCGAATACCGATGGTATTCGCGTATCCCCGTCTTGTTGATACGGGTCGAGATACCGGTGGATGCGCCGGGGATCGATCGCTTGTTGCGCGACGCTTTCGGCCGGGACGTAGAAGCGGAATTGGTGCACCGTTTGCGTGAGGACGGTTTGTTGACCCTGGGTATCGTCGCCACCGACGATGAGGGTGGCGTTATCGGTTATGCCGCGTTCAGTCCGGTATGGATCGATGGCGAGGATTGCCAGTGGGTCGGTCTTGCGCCCTTGGCGGTAGACAGCCCCTATCGTCACCAGGGCATTGCCCGGCAATTGGTTTATGAAGGGCTGGACACCTTAAACGAATTCGGCTATCGCGCCGTAGTGGTGCTGGGTGAGCCGGACTATTATGCGGCGCTGGGTTTTTCCCCCGCCAAAAGCGAACAACTCCGTTGCCGTCGGTCAGGCGCCGATCTTCCGTTGCAACTTTTCACGCTGGCTGAAGACGCGTTGACCGGGGTCGCCGGCCAGATAGAATTCGCCGAACCTTTCAATCACACCCTGTCTTGACTGATACCGGGTTGCCGTTAATGCCGTTGGTCGTCAATCGGGCTGGATGAGATCAAGCAATCGCCCCTGGCTGGCCACCAATTGTTCTTTTTGTCGGTGGGTGAGTTGTTTGATGCGATATTCCCATTGCAACGCGTGGCTGTGCGAGCCGATCGGGCAATGAAACACCAGCGTCAGCGGGCCTTTGCCGCGTAATGATTTGGCGCCCTTTCCTTGCTGATGCTTGCCGAAACGGCGTAATACATCGGTGCTGATACCGGTATAGAGCATGCCGTTGCCGGTGCGTATCAAATAAAGATACCAGGAAGTCGTCATCTCGTTAGCGGTGTCCCCATGGCATAAGCTAAATGGCCGTTATTGTAGACTATTTTATTTGTCCTGCGGAATAACATGCTTTCTGCTCTCATTTTTCGGTGAAATTAACGGCAGAAAAGAAGTAGACAATCTGTGATGGATCACTATATTCTGAAAAAAATCCACATAGAAACTAAGCCATTGTCGTGCAAAAAAACTCCGATCTCGACTCAATCCTAACTTATCTGAAAAAACAGCATGTCCTGTCCATGTGTGTGGGCGATGCGCAATCGTTATGGTGCGCCAACTGCTTTTACGCGTTGAACGAAGCTGAAATGTCGGTGTATGTGCTGACGGATCATAATACGCGTCATGGTGCTTTATTGGCTCAGTATCGCCATGTCGCCGGCACGATCAGTGATCAAACCATCACCGTCAGCCTGATCAAGGGCGCCCAGTATAGCGGCGAGATGACGGAATTGACCGGCGCCGAAGCGCAGGAAGCGCGTAAAATCTACACGTCGCGTTTTCCTTTGGCGAAATTGGCCAGTACGCCTATCTGGCGGTTAACCTTTGATGAAGTGAAATTGACCAACAATAAACTGGGCTTTGGCACCAAGCTCAGTTGGTTGCGAGATGCCGGCATAAATACACCGGCCGGTTGAATGACGTTTTCATCACGGTTAATTTTGGCCAGTTATTGAATTTAATTTAGATAATTATGCGGCATACTGCATAAAATAGTACGAGTGCCGCACACTTAAAATGTTATTAAATTCTCATGGATGTTATTTTATTTTCATCGTTTAATAAAATTAAACTATTTTCGCCTTTTCTCACATATCCAGGTATTGAACGCGAGGTGTGTCATTAATGGCTGTCGTTTAAAACGCGGTTAGACAGGCCCGGCAAGCGGCCAGGTCTATCATAATAAAAACTTATACTACTTTTTTGTTGAGGATACGTAAGGATTCGCGATTAAACGCCGGTAAATCATCTGGTGTACGGCTTGAAACTAAAATATCGTTATCAACCACCACTTCTTTGTCGAAAAAATCCGCGCCGGCATTTTTAAGATCAATGGCGATAGCTTTTACTGCGGTCATTTTTTTGCCGCGGACGGCATCGGCGCTAATGAGCAATTGCGGGCCGTGGCATATGGCGAATACCGGCTTGCCGCTGGCGACGAATTTCCGGGTGAATTCGACAAAACGATCATCGCCCCGTAGCGAGTCCGGCGAATGGCCGCCAGGCAACAGCAAGGCGTCAAACTCATCGACATTCACTTCGTCAATGGATTTGTCTATGGTGACCTTAGCTTCTCCGCGCTTACCGGCTACGGTATTGCCCGCCTTTTTATCAATCGTAACAACCTGGTGGCCCGCCTTTTGATAGGTTTGAGCAGGGGAGGTGTATTCGGCGTCTTCAAACCCGTCGGTGATTAACACTGCGATTTTCTTGCCCATTCAGACCTCCGTTTGATGATTGGTAGACTCTTGCAAGTCTAGTGTTCAATCCGGCGGCCGGCAAGTCAGGCGAAACATCCCGGCATTTGGGCTGCGTAAACGCCATCTATCGTGTATCTGACTTTCTGTAGAAGATAATATTCTTGGTGTGACTTTATATAAATATAATTATTCACTTTCAAATACTTCCATGTTATGGCGGAAATGCCGTTTGAATAAGAAAATACTCAATTATTTCGTAGGATATTACTCAGGTTGGGCAAGCGATGTTTTGGGTAAGAAAATAGGCGGGACGCCGGACAATGCCTGGTATCATTTTTCAGCTTAGGCAATCGCTTTGGCTTTGTGCAATTTTGCAATCTCGATGGAGTTTCTGCCACGGTTTTTCGCGACATACAGCGCTTTATCGGCGGCGCGTAACGAGGCATCGATATCATGGCTGGCCATCATGGCTATGCCGGTGCTCAACGTGACGTTGGTCGACACTTTGTCATTGAATTTATGAGGTATTTTCAAGTCCATCACAGCTTGTCGAACCGCCTCGGCGGCGGTAATGGCATAATCCTCGTCCACATCGATCAAGAGAATCAAGAATTCCTCTCCACCATAACGTACCACGATATCCCTTGAGCGAACGGCATCGCGAATAGCCACGGCCACGGCCATCAGGGCGTTATCTCCCATCGTATGACCGTAGTTGTCGTTGTAGGCTTTAAAGTGGTCGATATCCAGCAATAGGATGTAATGGCAAAAGGAGACTTCACCAGGCAGATTATTTAATCTGTTGTCTAATCCTCGGCGATTATATAAACCGGTCAGCGGGTCTATCATGCTGAGATTGCTGAATTTTTCACGATCTTCACTCAGCCGTTTCACCAGTTCGGAGGTGAAAGCTTCACTGCGTTTTTGCAGTAAATGATGTAAAGAGAAACAAATTAATGGCAAAGCGATGGCAAATATTAACGAGAGAATATGGGCAAAGTCATCATCCAACATCACGACGGTTAATGCTGATGGTAAACTGTGCAAGCAAAATGCGATAACATTATCGGCAAGAGAAATGGTGCTGACAAACAATACCATCATTAAGCTGTATAACAGAAAATTGTTGTTTGATGTGTATATTTTGTGAAAGTGAATAGCGATATGCCAAGCCCATAACATCCCAATAATAATTGCAAAAAAATTCAGTTGATACGCATAGCTTTTCAATTGTAGAGGGCTGACTAATAATGCCAGACCACAAAAGATTATCACGAGTATCGAAGGCGGCGTGGCGGGTGTGGCATTATTTATTGCCATAAACAGAAAAAATATCGATAAGGCGATATTAAGAAGTAGAAACAATAGCAATGATAGGTGTCGCTTACTCTTACGAAGCTGATCATAATCGTAAATATTCATCATGTCTTAACTTGCAAGCCCCAACTGTGGAATGTGGCAATAACAGACGACACGAATAGGATAATAATATTTTTTATTAATTTGGTATCGTTATTATGTTGGCGTAATTTTAATGCAATTTAAGATAATTTAACAGCTTTATCATTCAGTGTCATCAGCCGATGTTCTGCGTTTGGTCAAGGTTACGTTTGAGAGAGTTTAAACAAGGAGGGAATAAAAAGTAAAAACCTTCAACGATAACGACAACGCCAGACCCGAAAGGCTTTCGCCTAACGCTATTCTTGGGTATCAAACCATTGACAATCAACCCTGAATCCGGCGCAGTAACCCGATTGGTGCGAAGAGAGGGACTTGAACCCTCACGTCCGTAAGGACACTAACACCTGAAGCTAGCGCGTCTACCAATTCCGCCACCTTCGCATACAAGCCGGTCTGCCGATAATATGTGGTTGTGTTGGTACGAAGAGAGGGACTTGAACCCTCACGTCCGTAAGGACACTAACACCTGAAGCTAGCGCGTCTACCAATTCCGCCATCCTCGCATGACACTGACATGGCTTACGCCCTGCCACCACGGAGGCGAATTCTAGAGGTTTTACCGTTAAGGTCAATAAATATTTAAGTTGAAGGGGACAAATAGCAAAAAAAACGCTATATCCGCCGTCTTCCGGGTTGCGCATCTGTGTGCAACCCGGAAATTTGTGAGTATTTACACGTCATATCTAGGGTTGCAGGTGCGCTGGCTACGCTCGGCCCTCCCTGGGCCTCGCCTCTGACTACGCTTTCGCCAATCTGGCTTTGGAGCGTATGACGGTATGGATAGCCTGATAAACCTTGAAGCGACCCGTCTGCGCCAACAGGGTATGGCTGCCGAATATCGAATCCAGCAAGGCCGGGTAAGGCAAAAAGGCATTGGCGACAATGCGCAATTGACCGCCGATGCGCAGATGCGCCTGAGCGCCGCGAATCAGATTCTCCGCCGCCTGGAGGTTGGTATGCATACCGTCATGGAATGGCGGGTTGGATAAAATCAGGTCAAAGCGGCCCGGCAGCGCTGAATAAACATCGCTGACCACAACCTCGCCGACCAGTTGATTCGCCGCCAGGGTAGCCCGGCTGGCGGCCAAAGCCGGGGCGTGGACGTCGCTGAGGGTCAGTTTGAGGCCCGGGTTGCGTTTGGCCAATACCGCCGCAATGACGCCCGTGCCGCAACCGAGATCGGCGATTTCACCGCTCAGCGGCTGATTGAAGGTCGATAACAATAATTGCGTGCCGGAATCCAGCCCGTCGCGGCTGAAGACGCCTGGCAACGTTTTAATGGTTAAACCTTCGAACCGATAGTCATTCCAATAGCCGTCTTGATCAAAGATCGGCGCGCTTTCCAATCGTCCATGATACAACCCGCACCGGCGGGCGCTGTCGATTTTGGCTAGCGGGCAATAGGGCTGTAACAACTGCTCGGCGCTGCGCACGCCGCTGCGGTTTTCACCGACGATGAAGACATCGGAACCCATCGGCAGCAATGACAACAGATTGAACAGTTGATATTGCGCTTCCGGTTTGTTCTTTGGCCAAAAATAGATCAATGTGTCGCAATGATCGACGAAATCAGCGTCGGCCACCAGGCCGAAGGCTACGGCGCTTTCGTCCATGTGCTCACGCAAGGTCAGGGAGTGATGGTACCAGGCGGTATGGACCCGTACACTCGCGGCGCTAAGTTCGGCGGGCAGATTATCCTGTACATCGCCGGCAAACAGCACATGTTTATCTAAAAATATCTCTTCATGACGAAGTATCACTTCACTGGCCGGGGTAAAAACTGACATGCGACAAAGGCTCCTCATTAATCTGAGCGGGGAGTATAGTGCTTTATTGCCCCGGGTTCGATGGATTTGGTAGCATGGCGGCGATAAATTAATCTTCGGGCGGGAAACGGATGACATTGAAACGCGACTGGCTATTGCATCAACTGGGCATTACCCAGTGGACTCTGCGGCGTCCAGCGGTGCTGGCGGGCGCGGTGGCGATGATTCTGCCGCCTGAGATCCGCCTGGTGCTGGTGGCCGACGTCCCGCCGCCGATGGGGCATCCGCTCATCGCCGATGTCATGCGCAGCCTGGGGCTGGGACTGCACCAGTCATATCAGCTTACGCCGGAACAGATAATGATGTTGCCAGAAGAGACCCATTGCCATTGCTGGTGGCTGGGACTTGAGGCAACGCGCTCCCTTGCCGGTTTGTGTCTTTCCACGCCGCCGTTGCCGGAGTTACAGACCAACGCCGCGGCCAAGCGTGATTTATGGCAACAAATGTGTCGTTATGAACAAGATCTCTCTATTGAATACTGATGATTTGCGCGCTGCCTGGCATATCGAGCAAGCCAGTCACGCTTTTCCCTGGACGGCGAAAACATTGGCCGACAACCAGGGCGAACGTTATTTGAATTTTAAGCTCACCGTCGACGATACGCTGGCGGCTTTCGCCATCACCCAGACGGTTTTGGACGAGGCGACGCTATTTAATATCGCCGTCCATCCTGATTATCAACGAGGCGGTTTGGGACGCGAGCTGCTTGAACATTTGATCGCCGAGCTGGAAACGCGCGGCGTTTTAACGTTGTGGCTGGAGGTGCGAAAATCCAATGCCCCCGCCATCGGTTTATATCAATCGCTGGGATTTAACGAAGTCTCGGTGCGTCGGGATTATTACCCCGCCGCCGAAGGTCGCGAGGATGCCATCATCATGGCGTTGCCCCTGGGCTGACGAGACGCCTGCATGCTATCAATGCTCCCCTTCTCCATGTAGAATCTGGCGCTGGCACTATTTTATTTAGACCTTGTACATTACGATGTACGTACCCATCGAGAAACAGAAGATGAAGAATGCTTCTTACGCCGCGGAAGTTGCGGCTCGGCGAACTTTTGCGATTATTTCGCATCCTGACGCCGGAAAAACCACCATTACCGAAAAAGTTTTGCTCTTCGGGCACGCTATTCTTACCGCCGGTACGGTCAAGGGCCGTGGTTCTTCCCACCATGCCAAGTCCGACTGGATGGAAATGGAAAAACAGCGCGGTATTTCCATTACCACCTCGGTAATGCAGTTTCCTTATAAGGATGCATTGATAAATCTGCTCGATACCCCAGGGCACGAAGATTTCTCGGAAGATACTTATCGCACCCTGACCGCGGTCGATTGCTGTCTGATGGTGATTGACGCCGCCAAAGGCGTGGAAGATCGCACCCGCAAACTGATGGATGTCACCCGTCTGCGGGATACCCCCATTCTGACCTTCATGAACAAAGTCGATCGCGATACCCGCGATCCCACCGAGTTGCTCGATGAAGTGGAGCATGAGTTACATATTGCCTGCGCGCCTATCACCTGGCCTATCGGTTGCGGCAAGTTGTTCAAAGGGGTTTATCATCTTTATCGGGATGAGACCTACCTTTACCAATCGGGTCAAGGGCATACCATCCAGGAAGTGCGCATCGTCAAAGGTTTGCACAATCCTGCGTTGGACGATGCAGTTGGCAAGGACTTCGCCGCGCAATTGCGGGAAGAACTGGAACTGGTGCAAGGCGCATCTCACCCGTTCGAGGAAGAAGCCTTCCTGCAAGGCGAGCTGACGCCGGTATTCTTTGGCACCGCGCTTGGCAATTTCGGCGTTGATCATATGCTGGACGGGCTGGTGGAATGGGCGCCGCCGCCAATGCCACGCAAGACCGATACCCGCATCGTGCAGGCCGACGAAGAAAAATTCACCGGTTTCGTCTTTAAGATTCAGGCCAATATGGACCCGAAACACCGGGATCGCGTGGCATTCATGCGTGTGGTGTCGGGCCGTTATGAAACCGGGATGAAACTGCATCAGGTCAGGACCGGCAAGGATGTGGTGATAGCCGATGCCTTGACGTTCATGGCCGGCGACCGTTCGCATATTGAAGAAGCGTATCCGGGCGATATCATCGGTTTGCACAACCATGGCACCATCCAGATCGGCGATACCTTTACCCAGGGTGAAGTAATGAAATTCACCGGCATTCCCAATTTTGCGCCGGAAATGTTCCGTCGTATCCGGTTGCGCGATCCCCTGAAGCAGAAGCAATTGTTAAAAGGGCTGGTCCAGCTTTCCGAGGAGGGCGCGGTACAGGTATTCCGGCCGCTGACCAATAATGATCTGATTGTGGGCGCGGTCGGCGTATTGCAATTTGAAGTGGTGGTCGCCCGGCTGAAAAGCGAATATAACGTTGAAGCCATATATGAATCGGTGAATGTTTCCACTGCTCGCTGGATTGAATGTCAGGATGCGAAAAAGCTGGAAGAATTCAAACGCAAGAATGAAATGAATCTGGCGCTGGATGGAGGGGATAACCTCTCTTATATCGCACCAAGCATGGTCAACCTGAACCTTACCCAGGAACGTCATCCGGACGTGCGTTTCCATAAAACCCGCGAACATTGATGATATCGTCATTATACCCAGGCGGAAGACGAGTCATAATGCTCTGATTCCGGTTTATACCCGGCCTTATTGCCGAGATGTGCAATAAGGCCGAGGTTATTTATCCCGCTTAATTCCCCGCCCGTCGTTCTTTTGCCGCATTGGCCGATTTTGCCTTCGTCTTGTACGGATTGTTCCTAATTCATTGCTTCTGCACCAATTCTGACGGTTTTTGCCGCAGCCGCCATGCAAATTGTGAATTCTGGTCTATAGTTAAGATGTCGGTGAGAAATTGGTAGATTAAGCTGACGATACCGCTTGAAGCGAAGTGAAAAGCTATTAACTGCTTTTTTGGAAACATTACTTCTCTCTATAGATTGCAAAACCATATGCAATAGCCTCAATCCTTAATGACATCTTAATGGTGCTATTTGAATTGTTGCGCCGTTAGTGTGGATGCTCTCCTGGCTTTATGCGGATAGCACTTGGGCAAGCCATATTGTGGCAAACATCACCCTGATCCGGGTGGCTAGTAATAAGGAAAACTTTTTTATGAAAATCAAATATCTTTCGCAGACAATTACGGCTTTATTTCTTGGCTCGGTTCTCGCTGGAACAATGGCAATGGCTAATGACACCATCACCACTGAGCCAGGCAGTAATGCCGCCAAAATCGATAATTCAGTAAATGCCACCTCCAACTATATGGGGGACAGCGAAGTCACCGCCAAAGTGAAAAGCGCATTGGTGGGCGATAAAGGTGTTAACAGCACTGATATTTCGGTTGAAACCACCCATGGCGTTGTCACCCTGAGCGGTTTTGTCACTAGCCCGGCTCAGGCGGAACGCGCCATTGCCACTGCTAAGTCCGTCGATGGCGTAAGCTCTGTCAGCGATAAACTGCACATCAAGGGCACCCATTCTTCCACCGCGAAAACGTACGCCTCCGATACGGCGATAACCAGCCAGGTGAAAGCCAAGTTGCTGGCTGACAAAATCGTCCCGTCGCGCCTGATTAAAGTTGAAACTTCCAGTGGCGTTGTTCAGCTTAGCGGCCATGTGAAAACCGAACAACAGGCTTCACGCGCGGAAAGCGTTGCTAAAGCGGTGGATGGTGTTGTTAGCGTGAAAAACGATCTGACGGTAACGCAAAAATCATAAAAATCTTGGGATTAACGCCCCAGGGCATTAATTCCGGGCACGGGTGTTTTTAGTACGAAACCTGCCCGGGGAACTAGCCGTTCCCCTTGATCCGGGTAGACGTGAAAACTGTTTCCATCTTAGGGTAAGGAGAGGCTTATGTTTCGTTGGGGCATAATATTTTTGGTGATAGCCTTAATCGCGGCGGCTTTGGGCTTCGGCGGTCTGGCAGGTACGGCGGCTTGGGCGGCGAAGATTGTTTTCATCGTCGGTATCATTTTGTTCTTGATCAGTTTGTTTACCGGTCGCCGCAGACTGTAACGCGCCGCCGCAGTATTTCCGCTAATTTGTCAATTTTGCAGCATATTAACCAACAGGTTAATATCTGTGGAACTTTGATATTGTTCTTTCAGAATATCATCTATACCCCAAATACTTCGAGTTGCGGGAAATCCAACGCACCTGCAACTTGAAGTCTTACGGGTATAAAGCGCCTTGACGCCGCTATGGTCGGCGCTTACCTCAAACGCCATCATGACCCAACTTCTTTCCCGCCCTTGGCTGACAACCCTGTTCATTTTAATGTTTATTGTTGCCCTGGTGTCACGCCGACGGATTCTGTGCTCTGATAAAGAGTCCGCTTTAGCTGATTCGAGTGCTGATTATGTTTACGCCCGCATTTATCGATACGCATTGCCACTTTGACTTTCCGCCCTTTTGCGGCGACGAACCCGCCTGTCTCGGCCGCGCGGCTGATGTCGGCGTTCAGGCTATCATCGTGCCGGCGGTCACGGCGGAACGTTTCGCTTCGGTACTGGCGCTGGCCGAACGTTATCCCGCGGTATACGCCGCATTGGGCATGCATCCGCTGGCCATCCGTAAGCACGATGAAGCCGCGTTGGCGCGATTGGCGGAATTAGTGCGCCAATCCCCGTCAAAGCTGGTGGCCCTGGGTGAAATGGGCCTGGATAATTATATGGATGAGCCATTGATGACGCGTCAAACCGCTTTACTGGCCGATCAGTTTTATCTGGCTAAAAAATATGATCTGCCTGTCATCCTGCATTCACGCCGTACTCATGATCAGTTGGCCGCCATGCTGCGCCGCCATAATTTGCCGCGCACCGGCGTGGTCCATGGTTTTGCCGGCAGTTATCAACAAGCCGAGGCTTTTATCAAACTGGGCTATTATATTGGCGTAGGCGGCACCATTACTTATCCCCGCGCCAGCAAAACCCGTCAGGTCATGGCTCGCCTGCCGCTGGCAAGCTTGCTGCTGGAAACCGACGCGCCGGATATGCCGCTGGCGGGTTTCCAGGGGCAGCCGAACAGACCCGAACGATTGCCTGACACGTTTCAGGTGTTATGCTCGCTTCGGGAAGAACCTCCGCAGCTCATTGCCGAGAGTATCTATCGCAATAGCCAAACATTGTTTGCATTACCCCCGTCAAATTCCGTTTAAACAGATTATTAGCGGGACCGAACGCATAAATCTCTCTTTTCGGGCAGTTTATTTCGGCAAATTGTGGAAAAATAGAGGCGCGTTCTAAAGCTATTGGTTATCACTCAACGTGTCAAAAAGGGTTTACTGTGTTGCTGGCTCAAGAAATCATTCGGAAGAAGCGCGACGGACATTCCCTTAGCGCGGAAGAAATCCAGTTTTTTATCAATGGCGTACGTGATAACACCGTATCCGAAGGTCAAATCGCCGCACTGGCGATGACCATCTTTTTTCGCGACATGGCGCTCGATGAACGCGTAGCGCTAACCTTGGCGATGCGCGATTCCGGCCATGTCCTGGATTGGTCGGCCTGCGATTTGGGCGGTCCGGTAGTGGATAAACATTCCACTGGCGGCGTCGGCGATGTCACTTCGTTGATGCTTGGCCCGATGATTGCGGCGTGCGGCGGTTATGTGCCGATGGTCTCAGGCCGCGGGTTAGGCCATACCGGCGGCACGCTGGATAAACTGGAATCCATTCCGGGACTGCGAATTTTTCCGGACGATGAGGATTTTCGCCGGCAGATCAAAACCGTCGGCGTGGCGATAATCGGTCAGACCAACTCGCTGGCGCCGGCGGATAAGCGTTTTTACGCCACGCGCGATATTACCGCGACCGTCGATTCCATTGCGTTGATTACCGCGTCGATACTGGCGAAAAAGCTGGCCGAGGGCTTGGATGCGCTGGTGATGGATGTTAAGGTCGGTTCCGGCGCGATAATGGCCGATATGGAGCAGTCTGTTGCCCTGGCGCAGGCTATTGTCGCGGTAGCCAATGGCGCGGGCTGCAAAACCACCGCCTTGCTGACCGATATGAATCAGGTCTTGGCGTCCAGCGCGGGCAATGCGCTGGAAGTTCGCGAAGCGGTGCGTTTTCTCAAGGGCGAACAGCGTAATCCGCGGCTGTATGAAGTAACGATGGCGCTATGCAGCGAGATGCTGATTTCAGCCGGGCTGGCCGGCAGCGACGAACTGGCGCGGGCGCAACTTCGCCAGGCGCTGGATAGCGGCGAAGCGGCGGAGCGTTTTGGCCGCATGGTCGCCGCTCAGGGCGGCCCGATTGATTTTATTAGCGGCTATGACGATTATCTGCCGAAGGCCATGCTGAGCAAACCGGTGCTGGCCGCGCAGGCCGGCTATGTCAGCGCCATGGATACCCGGACGTTGGGTATGGCGGTGGTGGCCTTGGGCGGAGGGCGGCAGCGAGCCGGCGATGCCATCGATTACAGCGTCGGTCTGACCGACATGGTTTGTTTAGGCCAGCAATTGGCCGTCGGGCAACCGCTGACGGTAATCCATGCCGCCAGCGAAACCGCCTGGTTAGAGGCCGCGGAAGCGGTGCGCCGGGCGATAACCATTACCCAGTCGCCGCCGGCGTCATTGCCGATGGTTTATCGTCGCATCGACGATACCCTTCGAACCGACAAGTTTGCGCCAGCAGGAGAAAAAAAATGAAACGTATCTATATTATAGTGCTCGATTCCTTCGGCATCGGCGCCGCCGGAGACGCGGAAAAATTCGGTGATCAAGGCTCGGATACCCTGGGCCATATCGCCCGCCAATGCCAGCTCAACGAAGCTAACCAGGGGCGGAACGGCCCGCTGACGCTACCCAATTTATCCCGTTTGGGCTTGGGAAAGGCCGCTGAAGAATCCACCGGTCATTTCCCGCCGGGGCTGGACGAAAACGCCGAGATTATCGGCGCCTATGCTTATGCCAGCGAAATTTCCTCCGGCAAGGATACGCCTTCCGGTCATTGGGAACTCGCCGGAGTGCCGGTGATGTTTGAGTGGGGCTATTTCTCGCAGCAGGAAAACAGTTTTCCGCAGGTCTTACTGGATGAATTGGTCCGCGAGGCGAAACTGCCGGGCTATTTAGGCAACTGTCACTCTTCCGGCACGGTCATTCTCGACGCCTTGGGCGTGGAGCATATGCAAAGCGGTAAGCCGATCTTTTACACGTCGGCGGATTCGGTATTCCAGATAGCCTGCCATGAAGAAACGTTTGGCTTGCAGCGGCTCTATGACCTGTGCGAAATCGCCCGTCGATTATTGACCGACGGCGGCTATAATATCGGCCGGGTCATTGCGCGGCCCTTCACCGGCAGCGCGCCGGGCCATTTCGTCCGTACCGGCAACCGCCATGATCTGGCGGTGCCGCCGCCTTCCGCGACGATGTTGCAGAAACTGGTCGAAGAGAAGGGCGGCACTGTCGTGTCAATCGGTAAGATTGCCGATATTTACGCTCAGGTGGGGATCACCAAAAAAATCAAAGCCACCGGCCTTGATGCCTTGATTGACGCCACCCTGCGGGAAATGGCCGCGGCCGGGGACAATACCATCGTATTCACCAATCTTGTGGATTTTGACTCTTCCTATGGCCACCGCCGCGATGTCGCCGGTTATGCGGCGGCGTTGGAATTGTTCGACCGCCGGTTACCGGAACTGCTCGCACGGGTCACAGGAGAAGATCTGCTGATATTGACCGCCGATCATGGCTGCGACCCCACCTGGCGCGGTACTGATCATACCCGTGAGCATATCCCGGTATTGATTTTCGGCCGGGACGTCAAAGCCGGTTCTTATGGCCATCGCGCCACCTTTGCCGATGTCGGCCAGACCGTGGCGCGGTATTTTGATCTGTCGCCGATGGATTATGGTACGGCGATTTTATGAAATGGTCGCTGTGGCCTTTATGCTAAAAACTGAATTTAAAAGGAAAATTTATGGCGACGCCGCATATTAATGCTGAACGAGGGGATTTTGCCGATGTTATTCTCATGCCTGGCGATCCCTTGCGGGCGCAATTTATAGCCACTACTTTTCTGACCCAGCCGCGCGAAGTGAATAATGTGCGGGGCATGCTCGGTTATACCGGAAGTTATAAAGGCCGCGAGATATCGGTGATGGGGCATGGGATGGGCATTCCCTCCTGCTCGATTTACACCAAAGAGCTGATAACCGAATTTGGCGTTAAAAAAATTATCCGCGTAGGGTCCTGCGGCGCATTGCGAGCCGATGTCAAGGTCAGAGACGTGGTGATCGGCATGGGCGCTTGCACTGACTCCAAGGTTAATCGCACGCGTTTCAAGGATCATGACTTCGCGGCGATTGCCGATTATGCGTTGTTGCGCCACGCGGTGAACGCCGCCGAAGCCGCCGGGGTAAAAGTCCGGGTCGGCAATCTTTTCTCGGCGGATCTGTTTTACACGCCTGATCCGCAGATGTTCGACGTGATGGAAAAATACGGTATCCTCGGCGTGGAAATGGAAGCCGCCGGCATTTACGGCGTGGCCGCCGAATTTGGGGCGCAGGCGCTGGCGATTTGTACGGTCTCCGATCATATCCGTACCGGCGAAGCCCTGGACGCGGCGCAACGCCAGTCAAGCTTCAACGAGATGATCGAAATCGCGCTGGAATCGGTATTGCTCGGGGATGCGGCCTAGGTTTTGAGGCAAAAGCACCGCCGCGTCGCCGGGGACGATTTCCCTGCGGCGCGGCGTCAGTCAATGGCTCGGGCGGTTGCTTGATGGGTCATCGTCGGTGATTTTCTTGCCGCTCTCCGGCGTTTGCCCATCGGCGGCCGCGTTGGGCTCAAGGGTTTCAGCGTTGTTTTCTTCATTCACCAGGGGCTGAACGGTTAATAACAAGGGCGCCGGCTGGTAATGACTTGGACGGTTTTGCCGTACAATGCGCGACAGGACAAAACCGATGACCAGCGCCAGCAAAATCATCAGGCGCAGTATATTAGTGGTATTATCCATTCGTGCGGCTTCAGTTGTCTGCACCCGGGTGTCCAGCGTCAGGCGCACAAAACCGCTGGGACCTTCTTTATCGGTAATATTGCGCACCAACTGATGGTTGAAATAACTGCCCGCGTTTTGCCGTTCGATCGCCAGCCGGTCGCGTACCTTGATATTTTCCCCCGCACGGGCAATCAGGCTGCCATCCACGGCATAAACACTGGCATCAAGGATTCGGCCGCCGCTGGTGAGTTGATCTAGCACCGCCTGAATCGGCGCGTTATTATTCTCGCTGTCAGCCATTAAGGGTGATAACTGCGCGGCCACCTGACGGATAAGCGTGTCCGCCATATCCTTGACTTGCGAGGATCGCGCCACCTGCTGGCTGAGGCTGAACCACGCGGCGCCCTGCATTAGAATGAACAGCAGGGCAACGCATATCAGCGCGATGGCGGTACGGTGCAAACGAAACGAGAGTCTGGTTCGAATCATGGCTTTTTTTCCATTAGTCATGCTTTATGTTGCCAGCAGCGCAGGCGATGGGATAGCTTGTTGCGCGTTGTTTCAACATGCAGGTTGTTTATGCCCATAGGAGTAACCAATGCCACACAGTTTGACTTATCATGATCTTCCTTCCAGGATCTCCCAGTGGCCGGGGCTGCCGTTATCGCTCAGCGGCGACGAGGTCATGCCGCTGGATTATCGGGCAGGTCATACCGGCTGGCTATTGTATGGCAAGAACCTCGACAAAATCTCTCTGAGCCGTTTTCAGCGCGACCTTGGCGTTGCATTGGTCATCGTTTCCGCCTGGCATGTGGAAGATTACCAGGTCATCAGACTGGCCGGTATGTTGAGTCCCGCCGCCACCCGGCTGGCCCATGAGCAGCAATTGGATGCCGCGCCCTTTGGTAAAACGCCCCGTCTGCGCGAACCTGGTTTGCTGATGATGGACATGGATTCTACCGCAATCCAGATTGAGTGTATCGATGAAATCGCCAAACTGGCCGGCGTGGGCGAGCAGGTCGCCGCGGTTACCGAACGCGCGATGCGCGGGGAACTGGATTTCGCCGCCAGCTTGCGCCACCGGGTGGCCACGCTGAAAGGCGCCGATGAAAACATCTTGCGCCAGGTGCGCGATACGCTGCCGCTGATGCCCGGATTGACTAGCCTGGTGCGCAAGTTGCAGAGCATGGGTTGGCATATCGCTATTGCTTCCGGCGGGTTCACTTACTTTGCCGATTATCTGCGGGACAGCCTGCGGCTGGTTTCAGTGGCGGCCAATCAACTCGAAATCGATGATGGGAAATTGACCGGCCGGGTAAAAGGGCCGATCGTCGATGCCGCCTATAAAGCCAATGAACTAATCACATTGGCTGAAAAGCTGGCTATCCCGATTTATCAGACCGTGGCTATCGGCGACGGCGCCAATGATTTATTGATGCTACAATCCGCCGGGTTAGGTATCGCCTATCACGCCAAGCCCAAGGTCAATGAACGCAATAAAGTCATCATTCATCATGCTGACTTGATGGGTGTGTTATGTATCCTGAGCGGTAATCTCAAAAGCGAAGAGCGCTAAACGTTAACTGAGCCGATTCCCATGCAACATCGATGGGATGACGGCGCTAACCAATCCCGAGGTTTGTGTGGCTAAAGCGGTAAAACGAGCGTTTGTTTGCAATGATTGCGGTGCCGACTACCCACGCTGGCAAGGCCAATGTACGGCATGTCAGGCGTGGAATACCATTACTGAAGTGCGGTTGGCGGCAACGCCTGCGGCGGCGCGTCAAGATCGTTTTACCGGTTATGCCGGGGAAAGCGGCGTTAGCCGGGTGCGCAAACTGTCCGATATCAGCCCGCAGGAAATGCCGCGTTTTTCCACCGGCTTCAAAGAATTCGATCGGGTGCTGGGCGGCGGCGTGGTGCCGGGCAGCGCCATTCTGATCGGCGGCAATCCCGGCGCCGGCAAAAGTACGTTATTGTTGCAGACGCTGTGCCGCCTTTCGGAGCAAATGAAAACCCTTTATGTCACCGGCGAGGAATCTTTGCAGCAGGTTGCCATGCGGGCGCAGCGGCTGGCCTTGCCTACCGCCGGTTTAAACATGCTATCGGAAACCAGCATTGAACAAATTTGCCTGATAGCCGAGCAGGAACAGCCGCGTCTGATGGTGATCGACTCCATTCAGGTCATGCATATGGCGGATATCCAGTCTTCGCCAGGCAGCGTGGCGCAGGTGCGCGAAACCGCCGCTTATCTGACCCGTTTCGCCAAAACCCATGGCGTGGCGATCTTGATGGTGGGGCATGTCACCAAAGACGGCTCCCTGGCCGGACCCAAAGTATTGGAGCACTGTATCGACTGCTCCATCATGCTGGATGGCGACGCCGATTCCCGCTTTCGTACCCTGAGAAGCCACAAAAACCGCTTTGGCGCGGTGAATGAATTGGGCGTATTCGCCATGACGGAGCAGGGTTTGCGCGAGGTGAGCAATCCCTCGGCGATTTTTCTCAGCCGCGGCGATGAGCTAACCTCCGGCAGCAGCGTATTGGTGGTGTGGGAAGGCACCCGTCCCTTGCTGGTGGAAGTGCAGGCGCTGGTCGACAGTTCCATGCTGGCCAACCCTCGCCGGGTGGCGGTGGGTTTGGATCAAAACCGGCTGGCGATTCTTCTGGCGGTGCTGCATCGCCATGGCGGCTTGCAAATGGCCGATCAGGATGTTTTTGTGAATGTGGTCGGCGGGGTCAAGGTCACTGAAACCAGCGCGGATTTGGCTTTGATGCTGGCTTTGGTCTCCAGTTTACGTGATCGTCCCTTACCGGCGGATCTGGTGGTATTTGGCGAAGTCGGCCTGGCGGGGGAAATCCGTCCGGTGCCAAGCGGCCAGGAACGTATCGCGGAAGCGGCCAAACACGGTTTTCGCCGGGCTATCGTGCCCTTCGCCAACGTACCGAAAAAAGCACTGGATAACATGCAGATTTTCGGCGTTAAAAAGCTGGCGGATGCGCTGTCGATCATGGATGAACTGGTATAAATCGTTAGTCCACCAGAGGGATGCTTTATGTCGTCATTCGATTACTTGAAGAGTGCGATAAAACAACAAGGATGCACATTACAGCAAGTTGCTGAAGGGTGCGACATGACCAAAGGCTACCTTAGTCAGCTGCTCAATGCCAAAATCAAAAGCCCCAGCGCGCAAAAGCTTGAGGCGCTGCATCGTTTTCTCGGACTGGAATTTCCGCGTCGGGTGAAAAAAGTCGGCGTGGTCTTCGGCAAATTCTACCCTTTGCACACCGGGCACATCTATCTTATCCAACGCGCTTGCAGCCAGGTGGATGAACTGCATGTCATTCTTGGTTTTGATGAGCTGCGCGATCGGCAATTGTTTGAAGATAGCGCCATGTCGCAGCAACCCACGCTAAGCGATCGCCTGCGCTGGTTACTGCAAACCTTCAAATACCAAAAAAACATTCATATTCATGCGTTTAATGAACAAGGCATGGAACCCTATCCTTATGGCTGGGACGTCTGGAGCCGCGGCATACAATCTTTCATGCGGGATAAGGGCATTGAACCGGGGTTTGTTTACTCCAGCGAAGCCAAGGATGTGCCGCGTTATCGCGAACACCTGGGCATTGAAACCGTCCTGGTGGACCCCAGCCGGTCGTTTATGTCCATCAGCGGCGAACAAATCCGGCAAGACCCCTTCCGTTACTGGGAATATATCCCCACCGAGGTCAAACCCTTTTTTGTCCGTACCGTGGCGGTCATCGGCGGCGAATCCAGCGGCAAATCCACCATGGTCAATAAACTGGCCAATATTTTCAATACCAGCAGCGCCTGGGAGTACGGCCGTGAATATGTCTTCTCCCATTTGGGCGGCGACGAAATGGCCTTACAATATTCAGATTATGACAAGATCGCCCTGGGCCAGGCGCAGTACATTGATTTTGCGGTTAAATATGCCAACAAAGTCGCCTTTATCGACACGGATTTTGTTACCAGCCAGGCGTTTTGCAAACGCTACCATGGGCGTGAACACCCCTTTGTGCAGGCCATGATCGATGAATACCGCTTCGACCTGGTGATTTTATTGAACAACAATACGCCCTGGGTGGCGGACGGCTTACGCAGCCTCGGTAATCCAGCTGAACGAGATGCTTTCCAGCGGCTATTGGAAGAAATGCTGGATGCCAATCACATTCCCTTTGTCCGCGTTGATGTGCCCGATTACGACCAGCGCTTCCTGCAATGCATCGACCTGGTCCGCGGCCTGCTGGGACAGCAATAAACCGGGTACGGGGCAGGGCTGAACGGCGGGCGGCTAAAATTCATATTTTGCTATAGCCACCCTCTGCCACGTTGCGGGGGAATTGGCTACGCCCATGCATCGATACTACTATCACGTTTACTTGTGTTTTTGCGGCAATTTTATCCTCGTTTGAGTGATTTTCGTATTTCAACCAGTAAGGGCGGATGGAAGCGTATGGTTGTCCTGGAATCTTATATTGTTGCCGAAACGGGAAATGCGGCGACATATGAAATCGATGCCGGGCAATTAAATGATGGTCTCTTGCGGATTCTTGCCATTCTGGCGCAAACCGAGTCACATCAAAGTAGTCTGTTATTACTCGATGAAGTTGTAGATGGTATTAATCCGGAAATAGTCGAGAAATTGGTCGATACACTCGTCAGCAGCCCGATTCAGATTATCGTGACGACGCATAGTCCCATGATTTTGAATTATCTGGACGATACCGTTGCCTGATCCGCTGTGCAATTTGTCTAGAAGTCACCAACCGCACAAACGCGAGTCAGGCGCTTTTTCAACATCATGCGGATGAACGATAAACTGGAGTATATGGGACCGGGTGATCTGGTTAAACTAAAAGTATCAGATGTTGCATATGGCAGTTCAGTTTCAAGCAGAGCAACGGTGTTGCAACAGAAGACCGGCAACCCCGTCCAGTTTGAGTTAACTAAAGGGACAAGGGAAGCCGTTGCGGCACTGATAAAGCTGGGTAATTTGCACAATAAAGACTATCTGTTCCAATCCCGGGTCGGTTCTTGCCAACACATTTCAACCCGGCAATACAACCGTATTTTTCATGGATGGGTAGCTAAGCTTGGCCTCGAAGATTCGCTGTACAGCACACATTCCATGAGAAGGACCAACCTTACCTGATATACAAGAAAACCAAGAATCTTCGTGTGATCCAACGCCTGCTGGGTCATAAGAAACTGGAGAGTACGGTTCGTTATTTGGGGATTGAAGTCGATGATGCGTTGGAGATCTCTGAGTCGATTGAAGTCTAAGATTGTCAGGGCTGCAACAGCAGCCCTGTGCCAAGAGCGGACGTTGCTAATATCAATCGGTCTCAATCTATGGGGAGCAGATCACCTCTCAAAGGCCCCCAGATACCGCTTGATTTGGGTATAACTGAGTTGACTTCGATAGAACTCGTGACAAAAAATCTAGTAATTTCAGGGAGCCTACAGGATTCGCACAGGTAATATAGTATTTTGTTTTGTCTGAATTTTTTTATGTTTTGTTTTCATGAATGCCTCCATTAGTGCACCCAGTTTGCAGATGCACGCGATTGAGTTGTTCTCAGACCATTCAAAGACAGCAGAGATAGCTCTAGGCTATCTCTGCAAGGGAGAATCAGAACTGTGATAAGTGTGGCATGTTATAATGCTAACGGCACATATCGATTTTCTCTTTCATCCATACAGCCATGTCATGTAATAATGCAAGGGCACCAACTTTATCTTTGGTTAACCCCCAGAAACTTAATGTAAGATGTCGTTCATTTCGGGAATAGTAAACCCCTGAATCTTCAACACTTGCTGTTTTAATAAATTCATTATTTCTGACTAAAATATCAATTTCATTTTTGAGGGCTGATAAATTAGGATATTCATTAATATCAACCTCGCCATTAACATAAAACTGGATACCAGAACCGACTTCTGCTGGATGATATACTATCGTAAGATATGAACTACCATTCCCCCACGCACTGGGTTTAAAGTTTAAAGCCTTATAGTCCCCTGCCCAATTATTAATACTTTTGACAATAGTGCTGTCCGGTAAAACTTTTGCTACAACATCTTTCCCTTCCTCATAAACCGCATTTTCAAATAAGGATAGAAGCTCTTTTGCTTTTAAAAGGCGATCAAAATTGTTGATTATGAAATCTGATTGTTCTTTTTTCATGACACCACCTGCTTTATCTTCATCCAATGTCAAAAGGTGTGATAGAAATTCTTTATAGAAGAAAAACCATTTATCAACTGATTCAAACAAAATGTCTTTACCTAATCTGGCCAAAGCTACATCAACCAACTCAGAATAAGTAACAACCTTCCAGTCACTTGATGTTGAGTGTCTGTTTATTATTGGCTTTAAAATACACCTGATTATTTTCTGTGAGTTATTTCTCAGGCTTTCCAGATGTTTATCATATTCAGGAAATAGATTATTAACAGAAGAATAAACTTTATTCTCAATTCCGACAATAAATTCGTCATGTGTGATTACAATATCCAATCTCTCTCCGTTTTCACAGGAGACTTCCCTCTGAACATTCAGAGATGAATAATCAATATCATCGACCTCAACATCGAAGAACTGGAGTAATGCTTTTAATAACCATGGTTGAATATTTGAATCTGAACCCATAAACACGGACATTAAATCTGAGGTTGGATTTTCAAGATAACCGGAACCACCAATATCAAAAAAATTCGGCTCAGGAACTTCCTCTATTTCCAGCCCCTCTAATTCGGATAAAAATGAGTCAGAAAGAATAGTCTCATGCATTTCCCTAAAACCCTCCTGATTTGTGTCCCACAAGATTATACCTAACCATCTGATATTTGTAGTACTTCCCACTGAACCATGCCGATTTAAGAGAAAACAGCCTTATCAGTGAGTGAGTTTGATATAAGTCAGGCTAATAATTTGAGTACAAAAGCATGGAGTACAGTTCTGCTTACGAAAGAAACAGGATGGGTTATTTAAAAGAATAACCATGCTGAAGTCCCCCGGGTGATACGGTAACGGTCACTCCTGTGCCGGGCCCCCTGATTTCCGCGACTTTATACTGATTTTTCCTGCAGAGTCCGGCCTGAAGCCCCTCTACGTAATGCAGAGCAGCCCCCTGCGGTGAGGTGACAGAAAAAGGCAAATACAGTGGACGTCCCTTTAACCCCGATAAGGCTGGTGATCCGGTGCAGGATCTGGACTGGCATAATGCTGTCATTGATCAGGCCGGGATAGATAAAGTGAAACTGCATACAGGCCGGTTTGGTGAGTCGGTTGACAATGCGATGATGATTGCGCATCTGGAAAAAAAACTCAGCGGTGAATTAGACGTGATGGATACAGACAGGCGCTTTTATACCATGAAATCCGGGAACTTGAACGTTATCGTACCCTTGGGCTCGCAGATGGTGATCTGCTCCCCATTGCTTAACACGCATCGAAGTATGTATGCATTCTGAACGTCTGCTCCTCGCTCAATGCAGACGGTCGGCGCAGGTAGACATCTGCCAAAAGCGGACGGGATTGTGAATGAATCAGGACGCTGCCTTTGGATCGTTGCCTTTGAAGCGTAACGAGCGTTAATATGCCTGCTGTCAAAATTCCAACAATAGGAAATTATTGGATGCAGTATTTTCACATTGACAGCTCCTACAAACCAGCGGGCAAGCGACTCCTTGAGATTGGGCAAACTCTCAATGCCAGCAGCCGCCCCTCCAATCCCTACTACGAGCAAATGTGCGATATTCATCACACCAATACCAAAGCGATTATATCAAGGTCATACCATCTACCTCTTCTTCGGCTCAGATCATGGTGGCGACAGGGGCGCGATGCTGTATAGCCTGATCGGCACGTGCAAACTCAACGGCATCGATCCGGAAGCGTATCTGCGTCATATCCTCAGCGTTCTCGCTGACTGGCCGATAAACCGAGTGGCAGAACTCCTGCCCTGGAATGTAGATCTGACCGCAGAATAGTCGTCAATACGGTGGTGAAAGCACGCTTACTTTTAACGAGCCTACTACGCGCAAAATATTCATGCTTTCTTCTTCGCTATCACCTTTCGCATATAATTCATCAGGTGTAAGGGAATAGCAGAGTTTAAGCAGCGCCGCAATTTCGGCTTTTGTTAACTCAAGTTGATACGGTATTAATTCATCATCAAAATCCACACATCACGCCAATCAAAATAATTCACTATGTGAACCAAAGCGAGCTAACTTTAAAACTCCTGGGACGCCTTCGTCTTCTTCATTATCGACCTTTTTATAAATTAAAACTAAGTCGGGATATAAATGACAATCCCGGAAACTACGCCAATTCCCTTTTAATGGATGGTCAACGTAGTTAGCCGGGATGGGTAAATCATTTGCCAGTATATTTAACAGCACCAACAAATCAGCCTCAACTGTTTTACGGTGCTGCCCTTTCTTTTCACGCTTGTAGTCTTTTTTAAACTCCGTTGAGCGCTCAATCTTCCTCGTCATTATTCAGGTCATCCATGAGAGCCGCAACACTATTAAACTGCTTACCCTTTCCACGTTCAAGCTGATTAATTGCAGCCTTCGTGCGTCGTGCATTTATATAACTCGCACCCTTAACTTTAAAAGGTAGCTCGTTTTTCTCTGCAACCTGCACCATTAATAAGCGAATAGCATCACTCACAGTTAACCCCATAGACTCAAGCGCAACCGTTGCAAGCGCCTTTGTTTTAGAGTCAATCTTCGCTCTTACATAAGTTTCTGTAGCCATTTTAAAACCTCCTACTTAATAGCTGTTGTTTTAAATTGTAGTCATGTTGGGGTCACAAAACAAGCGCTTTCGCCCTTCACCACTCCTGCAAGCACCAACAAAGACCACCAGCCCGCCGCCCTCCCGTGGGGAAGCCAAAAGCAACCACGAAACCACGCCACGCAGCGCAGGAAAGGCCACTTGCTTCCGGCAATCCAACTCCCGCTCTTCGCTCTTAGCCGACTGTTATATTTAATCAAACCTTGCGATTTCAGGCTGTGTGGTGACTAATTCAGCGCTTGTTCACAGTATCAATATGTTCATGATTTATGGATATATTGATGCTGTGAACCACGGCCTGAAACCCTGTCTTCAGCCACCGTTTATCATACTGCTCCAGAAGTCATTCATGATCTGCTCAACCTCCGCCATATCGTCGACATCAGATTGCCGCGCTACAGCGTCAGTCAGATGTTCCCTATCGAGACATATCATTTGTTAAAGATCAGCGCTCGTTAATCGCAGCGATATCACCTTAAGCTACACCGCCAAAAGGGATGATAGCCAGTTCGATCCCTTCGACAATCATATTTAGGCACACCTGTTTTAGTTCCTAGAATTTTTGGCCTTGAGATTGGCGCATTGGCGAAGTAGTGCCATAATGAACCACAAGCCTTTATAAGCTAACTATTTGATAAACAATATTGAACTGAAATTTTTAGCGATCCTTCTCCGCCTAAAAATCCTTTGCGGTTCATTATCGTTAACGGTATCTTTTAGTTGCGCCTGCAAAATCAGGCGTCGGGATTGGTCTCCTGAATTGACTTCGTTGGCGACATAGGGCGCGTGTGCGTCTTTTTAATTCGTTAATCGCTGAAGGCTGCCATATGACTACCATTCCCACTCAAACTCACGCGTTACTTTCCATCCCCTTCGATTCAACCACTGATTTCACCGTTCTGGCTGGCCATTGTGAAAACCTGGCCGACACTTTGCTGCTTAGCGATGATCCGGCGCTGCGTCAAGCGCTCTGCAAACGGTTTACCGCTTGTCTGGGGCAGTTGCGTCCCACATTGGATGACGCCATCCCGCCTCATTTGATTGACAGCCTGACCGTGGATGACCGGCCCATGACCTCGCCTCGCTTTGAGCCGGATGCCGATGTGCTCTGCGAATACAGTCAGGCGCTGGCGCGGTTGTTGACGGAACGGACGATATCGTCGGAGATGGATTCTACGCTTGCCGGGCTGTTGTTCGATTTAGTGGTTTATTTCGCCGACGAACTGCGGGCGCCGCGCTGGATACGTACCGATGACGGAGTGAAATTTTTAGCGGAGGTGACGCAGGAAATCTGAGTATTTAAACTGACACCAAGCGATGTTCGCGCACTGAACCCACTGCGATGCCTATCAATGAAAATGGCCCGCTGAACGGCGGGCCATCTATCTCTCAATCCCTATGCCATTTTCTTGTATTTGATGCGATGCGGCTGCAATGCCTCCGCACCCAACACGCGTTTTTTATACTCTTCGTACTCGGTAAAGTTGCCTTCGAAGAACTCAATCTTACCTTCATCCTGATAATCGATAATGTGGGTCGCGACCCGATCAAGGAACCAACGGTCATGGGAAATAACCAACGCACAGCCTGGAAACTCCAGCAGGGCGTTTTCCAATGCGCGCAACGTTTCCACATCCAGATCATTGGTCGGTTCATCGAGCAGCAACATATTGCCGCCCACTTGCAACAATTTGGCTAAATGCACCCGCCCGCGTTCGCCGCCGGAGAGTTCGCCGATACGCTTACCCTGATCCGTGCCCTTGAAATTGAAACGGCCCACATAGGCCCGGCTCGGTAATTCGAAATTGCCGATGCGCATTATATCCTGGCCGCCCGACACTTCTTCCCAGACGGTTTTGCTATTGTCCATGTTGTCGCGGAATTGATCGACCGAAGCCAGCACCACGGTGTCGCCTAACTCCATGCTGCCGCTATCGGGCTGTTCTTTGCCGGACAACATGCGGAACAGGGTGGATTTACCCGCGCCGTTCGGGCCGATGATACCGACGATGGCGCCTTTGGGTATGGAGAAAGAGAAGTTGTCAATCAACATCCGATCGCCATATGACTTGGTGAGATTTTCCACCGACAAGACTTTATCGCCCAGACGCGGGCCAGGCGGAATGAACAGCTCGCTGGTTTCATTGCGCTTTTGATACTCAACGTTATTGAGTTCTTCGAACCGCGCCAGACGCGCCTTACCTTTCGATTGACGGCCTTTTGGATTGGAGCGCACCCATTCCAGCTCTTTCTCGATGGACTTCCGGCGGGCGGTTTCCGTCGAGGCTTCCTGGGCTAAACGCTGATCTTTCTGCTCAAGCCAGGAGGAATAATTGCCCTCCCAGGGAATGCCTTCGCCGCGGTCCAGCTCAAGGATCCATCCGGCCACATTGTCGAGGAAATAACGGTCATGGGTAATCGCGACGACCGTGCCTTCATATTCATGCAGGAAGCGTTCCAGCCAGGCGACCGACTCGGCATCCAAATGGTTGGTGGGCTCATCAAGCAATAACATATCCGGTTTTTCAAGCAATAACCGGCAAATGGCCACTCGGCGGCGTTCGCCGCCTGACAGTGTACCGATTTTGGCGTCCCAGGGCGGCAGACGCAGCGCATCGGCGGCGCGTTCCAGCTGGTTATCCAGATTATGGCCGTCTTGCGCCTGGATGATCGCTTCCAGCTCGCCCTGCTGTTTCGCCAGTTTGTCGAAATCCGCATCGGGTTCGGCGTAAGCGGCGTAAACCTGGTCCAACTGAGACAGCGCGTCTTTGACATGTTGCACCGCCGCCTCGATTTCTTCCCGTACGGTTTTCTCGAGATCTAATTGCGGTTCCTGCGGCAAATAACCGATTTTTATACCGTTCTGCGGACGGGCTTCCCCTTCAATGTCGGTGTCGATACCCGCCATAATGCGCAGCAGGGTGGATTTACCGGCGCCGTTCAACCCCAGCACGCCGATTTTGGCGCCGGGAAAGAAGCTCAGCGAAATGTCTTTGAGAATATGGCGTTTCGGCGGAACGATTTTGCCGACGCGATGCATGGTATAGACGTATTGAGCCACGTTGTTATAAGCCTCTTGCTGTCTTTAAGATTAAAAGCGGTAGGAATACCGGCGGGCGCAGGACATGTCGCGATAAACCAGACTCCGCGACCGGCAACCGGACCAGAAATGCAGTTTAGCCGGTTTCATCGCGGGATCCCAGTAATCCCATGTAAACCGGCTTTGGCAAGGGTAACGGCGCTGGATTACATCTGGGAAAATCGTTGTGAAACGATGAAACCGCGTATCAGGCGGCGATGACGGCAGATGATGAAAATCAGCAAGATAAACAGTGAAATCATGCTTATCAATCGCGGCAACATTACAATGGAAATGTTATAGGCCAACCTGACTTTATGCTCGCCGTCCGCCAGCAAGACGCCTACCAGTCCATTATCAAGCGGGCTGACGCTGGTTTTTTTATCATCAACCATCACATAATACCCGGAGTACATGATAAAAGGTAACGTCACTAATTGTTGACCTTGAGCTGCTATCGTCATTTCCGGATAACCATCAACCATCACCGTATTGCTAATCAGGGCATTTTTATTGGCGAAAAAAGCGAAATCATTGATTTTGAGATGATCAAAATTTTCGGGCCGCTCGCTGCTGTTATTCAGATAATCGTCCCAAATGGCGATGGGATCCAGAGTGAGATGACGATGAGTGATGGCGGTCCTCATGGGAAGAAACATACCGGCGATACACAAAACCGCCAGCATTGTCACCAGTGCTGGTTTACGCTGCATAATACCGGCCAGCATGCCGGCAGTGTATAAGGCTACGATTGCTGTCGCGCAGGAAAGTAACCGCCAGGGAAACTGAATCAATTTGATGATAGGGAAATGACTGGGAATGAGATACCAGGGAAAAAGATGAGTCGAAATGGCTATAAATAACAAAGCGACGAGAAGTATTTTTTTTGCCTGGTGTGACTCGCCGCGCCATAAATATGCCAACAATAAGATTAATTGAATGATACCTATTGATAAATACATACCATGATTCGATGCCCCATACCGTGAAGACATGGAGAAGATATTCTCGGCGACGCCACTACTGAATTTAAATAAATCATTATAGTTCAGCAGCTTGCCGCTTGTGGCAAATATTTCGGAATGGCGGATATGATAGAGTAGCGGCAACCAATAAAAAGCGCTTAAGGTTAGAATCACCAGTAAAGAAAACATAAAGAATTTTATGTTTTGCTTGGTTGTTAATGTTTTGGCATTCATGACGAAAAATAACACAAAGAAAATCGCCATGACGACAATACTGGGAATATTGGATAACGCTATGGCCAATGTGGTGAAGGGGATAAGCCAGATATCTTTTCTGTCTTCAAGCAAGGAACTGCATCCTCGCAGAAAAAGCGGCATAAAAGACATGGCCAGAATTTCTCCCAGGGCAAAACGCACAAAAATATTTGTTAAAAAATACCCTGATGTCACAAATAATATGGCGCATAAATAGCCGGCGGCGGCAGAGCCATGTTGGCGTTTGGCAGCGTAATAAGCTGACATAAATGCAATAATAAAAATGATCAAGAATACAATCTTCATTTGAACAAGTGTATTCGCTGTTTCAAACGTGATGATTCTGGTCAGTAAAAACAGCCATGAACTGAGCGGAGGATAGAACAGTTGCCAGGAATAGCCGAATTGCCCCGGTGTCCAGTAATCAAACAATGGCGGAATTTGGCCGCCATTCAATTCATAATTTAACGATATCATCCTTTGAAAATGCACTAACCAGTCATGCCCACGCCATATTCCCTGTTCAAACAAAACATAACAAAGTATTAAAAAAACTGCCCAACATAAAATAACAAGGGTAAGATTATTTTTGATTCTCATTTAACTTCACCTTTGCAAAACCAATCGTTAGAATTTTTTATTATCGCAGATACAATCATTACCCTATCATGAGAGGTATCTTTCAGAAAAAAGGCCACCGATAAGCCATTATCGTTCTGAGGAGCGATGAAACTTCAAACACACTTGCCGTCAAAGCACAGGATGGTCTCTATTGCTGCATTTTGCAGTCATTTCGCCAATAACGCTTTCCCCGGAATGAATTTTCGGATGTTGTTTCAGGATATAACGCGGTCTTCTTTTGCTTTCAATATATATTCTGCCGATATACTCACCCAAAGCGCCGATGCCGATCAATTGTACACCTCCCAGAAAGAGAATGGCGGCCATAATCGACGGGTAACCTGGCACCGGATTGCCCCAAAACAATTTATCGAACACCATCCACAACGCGTAAAACAACGCCAATGCCGCCACCCCGACGCCAAGGTAGGTCCAGATACGCAAGGGCACAGTGGAGAAACTGGTAATGCCTTCAACCGCGAGGTTCCAAAGCTTCCAGCCATTGAATTTGGTGCTGCCCGCCACCCGGCCGGCCCTGACGTATTCAACCACCGCCACATTACCGCCGACCCACGAAAGGATTCCCTTCATAAAGAGATTGCGCTCCGGCAGTTGCTTGATGTCATCGACGATTTCCCGTGACATCAATCGAAAGTCGCCCACGTTTTCTTCAATTTTAGGGGAGCTGATTTTATTGTGCAGTTTATAAAACCATTCAGCCGAGGTGCGTTTAAGCCTGCCGTCCGACGATCGGTCTTTGCGTTTGGCCAAAACAATGTCCGCGCCTGCCAGCCATTTTTCTATCATGAGGGGAATAACTTCGATCGGATCTTGTAAATCGACATCGATAGGAATAACCGCATCGCCAGTGGCATATTCAAGCCCGGCGAAAAGTGCTGATTCCTTACCAAAGTTGCGGGTGAAATCCAATAAAACGATATTCTTATCCGTCAAGGCGAGAGACTTCACAATCTCGCCGGTTTTATCAAGACTGCCATCGTTAATAAATACAATTTCCACATCATAGTGTTGCAATGGTTCAAACTGTCTTACGGCATCGTAAAATATTTGTATCGTCTCTGCCTCGTTAAACACGGGCACCACTAGAGATATTTTCACTCTTTACTGACCCTTAAAAATACTGAACGAAAATCAAACCCGTTGAACGGGCCCAATCCTGAAAATTCAGGGTAGCGATAGCTACTGTACTGACTGGTTAGGTGATTGCCTTTTTTTAATCAATAAGCCCATCGACGCCCATTAAAGAATATAGACTGTATTAATAAAAATTTTTGAGATCCAGGCCGTGCATTGATGCTGTTTAAACTTTTCTGTCGCCGTCAACGCCGCGACTACAGCTTTGTCGCCGGGGAGCCGATAGACACCGTGAACGGCGGTAAAAGGATTATTGCAAAAAGGAATTATCGGCAATTGTTGCCACTGACACTGGCATAGACCCGGCTGCTTAGCTAGCATGGTGGCAACATTGGTGTTATATCATGGTCGATCGGTATGGTCGACGTCCGCACCCAAGGCGGGCATGCAGATTTTTGGTTGAGGAAAACGAGGAAATGGTCAAGGTGGACAGATGGCGATACATTGGCGCGGTGATATGCCTGGTTTCATTATCCGGCTTCGCGCGGGCGGATTCAATCGACGCACAACGTCAGCGCTATCTACAGGTTAAGCAGGCTTGGGACAGTAACCAAATGGATGTCGTGGCGCAGCTGATGCCGACCCTGCAGAATTATCCTTTATATCCCTATCTGGAATATCGGGCTTTATCGCAGAACCTGTCGCAAGAGAGCAGCGCCGAGATTTCCGCATTTATCAATACGAATCCGACCTTACCGCCGGCCCGTTCGCTGTCTGGCCGTTTCGTCAATGAGTTGGCTAGACGACAGGATTGGCAAGGTTTGCTGACCTTCAGTCCGCAAGCGCCAAAACCAATCGCCGCCCGTTGTAACTATTATTATGCCGAATGGGCCACCGGCCAGCAGCAGGCGGCATGGGACGGCGCCAAAGAAGTCTGGCTTAACGGGCATTCTTTACCGGACAGTTGCAATAAATTGTTCGGCATTTGGGATCAGGCCGGCCAGCGCTCGCCCTTGGCGACATTGGAACGTTTGCGTCTGGCGATGCAGGAAAATAACAACGGGTTAGTCAACTATTTGTCCAGGCAGTTGCCGGCGGAATATCAAACCATAGGCAGTGCCCTGGCGACGCTGCAAAACAACCCCACTGAACTGGAATCGTTTGCGCGTAGCGTTGGCCCGACCGATTTGACCCGGGCGGCCGCCAGTATCGTGTTCGGCCGTTTGGCGCATGATGACGTGGAAAAAGCCCGTTCATTGCTGCCCATAGTGGTGCAGATGCAGAAAATGAATCCTCAAGAGCAGTTATCGCTGGAGGAGAGTATCGCCTGGCGATTAATGGGCAGCGATGCCACGCCTGAACAGGCGCAATGGCGCGATAATGTCATCCTGCTCGGGCATTCAACGCCTTTGCTGGAGCGGCGTATCCGTATGTCGCTCGGGCAGGGCAATCAACGTGAAGTCGCCGCCTGGCTGGCGCGCTTGCCCGATGATGCGCGTCAGAAAGATGAATGGCGCTACTGGCAAGCGTCTATTCTGCTTGATCAAGGCCGCCAAAGCGAAGGTGAGTCGATTTTACGCGCCTTGATGCAGGAACGCGGTTTTTATCCCATGGTCGCGGCGCAAAAGCTCGGCGTGAATTATGTAATTAATGTGGCGCCCGCAATTGCGCCCGATCCGGCTTTGCTCGAACGGCCGGAAGTCGCGCGGGTGCGGGAATTGATGTACTGGAATATGGATAACCTCGCCAGAAACGAATGGAGTTTGCTGGTGGCCAGTCTGAACCGGATGCAACAAGCCGGTCTAGCCCGTTATGCCTATGAACAGCATTGGCCCGATATGTGCGTGCAGGCCACGATAGTGGGTAAGCTCTGGGATAATCTGGAGGAGCGCTTCCCGTTGGCCTGGGATAATGAATTCCGCCGCGCCACGCTGGATAAGGGCATCAGCCAGAGCTACGCCATGGCGATCGCCCGCCAGGAAAGCGCCTGGAATCCGAAAGCGCAATCGCCGGTCGGCGCGGCCGGATTAATGCAATTGATGCCGGTTACGGCGAAGCATACCGCTGAAATGTTCAATATCAGCAGTTACATGAACCCCAGCCAATTGCTTGATCCGCAAACCAATATCGATTTGGGAACCACCTATCTGGAATATGTCTATCAGATGTTCGGCCGTAATCGTATTTTGTCGAGCGCCGCTTATAACGCCGGTCCGGGACGCGTCACCACCTGGCTGGATACGAGCGCCGGCCGTACGGACCCAGTGGCCTTTATCGAAAGTATTCCCTATACGGAAACCCGTTCCTACGTCAAAAATGTCTTAGCCTATGATGTATTTTATCGTTACTTTTTGCGCCAGCCGGCCAAAATCCTGACCGATGCGGAATGGCAACGGCGCTACTGAAACGCTGAAAAATAGGGTAAACTGCCGTACTCGCTAACGAGTATGGCGGTTTATCATCATGCAAGCATTTAATAACGATGCCATGAGTCCCGAGCAACAAGAACAGGACTGGCAACAATTCTCCGTTTTGCTGGGGCAGGCGTTCGCCGATCAATTGCATTCGCCGTTATTGCAATTGCTTTTAACCGAGGATGAGCGGGCGGCGATTGGCATGCGAATCCGCATCATCAGGGCGCTGCTGGCGGGGGAAAAGAGCCAGCGGGAATTGAAAACCGAGCTTGGCACCGGAATCGCCACTATTACCCGCGGTTCCAATAGTTTGAAAGCGGCCTCGCCCGAATTGATCCACTGGTTGAAACAAAATTTGCTGACGGCGCAGGAATAGCGCGCGCGTTCAGCCGCCGGTCTGGTATATTGCGTTGCAGAAGGGAACCAGCGCTAGCAGCAATGCCTGATGATAGACGCTGCTGCGGGTTAGTTTACCGGCGGTAAATACGCCAATGGCCCCGCCGCGACGTTTTATATCCTGTATTCCGGTTAATCTCGCCATTTCCTGCCCCAATTCTCGCCCCTCATTGATTCCCTGTAATATACTTTCAGGTAATATTAAGCTGGCAGAGCGCGATTCACCACGCAGATGTGCATTTTCGATCACCATCCAGGCGAAGGTCATATTATCTTCGATACCAGCCTCAACACCGACCCAGAAATCCGCCTCGGGGCAAACCTGCCGCGCGGCCATAACGCGATTGCGCGCGCCGCTGCGCGTTTCAATATTGCCCATCGGCTGGGTCGGCACGCCGCTATCGACATCTATGCCTTCTACCCGGCAACTGTCCGGTCCATAGGTATCGTTGAATGCGTTAGTGATGGCATCAATCTTAGCCGGATTTGTGGTAGCAGCGACAACTTGATACATAACTTTTTAATCACCCCAGTCATTTTCACGCAGTATAACGGAAAAACATAATGTTACAGGTCTATCTTGTTCGCCACGGCGAAACGGAATGGAATGCCTTACGCCGAATTCAAGGGCAATCCGATAGTGCATTAACCTCTAACGGCAAGCGCCAGGCGCTACAGGTCGCTGAGCGCGCAAAATTATTAGGCATTACCCATATTATCAGTAGCGACCTTGGCCGTACACGTCAGACCGCCGAAATCATCGCTCGGGCCTGTTGTTGCGACATCAGACTGGACCCGCGACTGCGTGAGCTTGATATGGGGATTCTGGAAATGCGTGATATCGATAGCCTGACCCAGGAAGAAGAAAGCTGGCGCAAACAATTGGTGGACGGTACGCCGGGTGGGCGGATTCCCCAAGGGGAATCGATGACCGAATTATCGCTGAGGATGCTGGCGGTGTTGAACAATTGCCGCGACTTACCGCCGGGCAGCGTGCCGCTTTTGGTCAGCCATGGCATGGCGCTCGGTTGCCTGATCAGTACCGTCTTGGGTTTGCCCCCCTACGCGGAACGCCGGTTGCGGTTGCGCAACTGTTCGCTTTCGCGTATGGATTACCAGCAAAGCCCTTGGCTAGCGCCGGGCTGGGTGGTGGAAACCGCGGGCGATGTGTCCCATCTGGACCGGCCCGCGTTGGATGAGGTGCAGCGCTAACGCCGCACCGGGATCAGATATTCGCAGCGAATGATGCGGGGTTCCGGGGCATCCGGCGCACGTTCCTGCGGATAAAATCGCTCAATGTCATGTCCTTTCCTGCGAGTCATTTTCAGCGTTGGCAGGCAGGTGCCATATAACGCCAGAATGAAATTCTGTAAGGCATCGGACGGTCCTTCGTAAATAAATTGGGCATATTCGCCTCCCTCCAGATCGATGGGTTGTCCATTTTGGACATTCTCCGGCACGTCCTGGGGTTCGAGCGCGGTGGTGTAAAGCACTTCCTGTTCGTCATCCTTTTCATGGCTGGGGCGCGAGTGGTGCAGCCCATATAGAATCGGCGGGATGCATTTGGCTTCACCCAGATACTGCCGCCAGAAATGAATGCGCAGTTCGGTTCGAAAGCTACTGATCTGTTCCAGGGTACAGGAGTAGCTCTGGGTTAATCCGATCAGGCTCATCGGCGCCAGGGTGATGAATTCCGGCGTGGGCATTTCATATTTTTCCAACCGTATCGGCGGACGAATACCGGAAGAATCCCACTCTTCCGATCGGCGATACAATGCGGGCGTCTGGATGAACTGTTTCTTGAAAGCCCTGGTAAAAGTTTGTTGCGAATCGAAGCGATATTGCAAGGCAATATCCAGGATCGGCCGACTAGTCAGACGTAAGGCGACTGCCGCTTTGGATAATCTGCGGGCCCTGATATACGCACCGATGGCATGACCTGTAACTTCCTTGAACATCCGTTGCAAATGCCATTTGGAGTAGCCTGCTTTCGCAGCGACATTGTCCAGGGATAACGGCTGGTCCAGATGTCCTTCCAACCAGCTTAACAGATCACGAATTATACCGGCTTGATCCATAGATCATCCTCAGAAAACGTTTGAAGCACGATAAAATAAAAGTTGACGCATGATACCAATTTTTTTGCACTAAGATCGTCAAAGATTTATTAGCTTATTATTGCTAACCATGTTAGCAGTACCTTATCCCAAAAACTCAAGTTCGGCTAATGACAGCAGTAATCGGAAATGAAGTCTAACCTTATGAAAAAATATTTAATATTAGTACTCTTTTTCAGTATGTTGGGTTCAATGGTCGCGCGCGCCGAAGAAGTGGGTTCGGTGGACACCGCCTTTAAACTTATTGGCCCGGACCATAAAATCGTCGTGGAAGCGTTTGATGATCCCGACATCAAAAATGTCACCTGTTACCTGAGCCGGGCGAAAACCGGCGGCATCAAAGGCGGCCTGGGTCTGGCTGAAGATACCTCGGACGCGGCAATATCCTGCCAGCAGGTGGGTCCCATCACGCTGACCGATCAGATAAAAAACGGCAAAGAAGCGGGCAGCGTGGTGTTTGCCAAGCGCACTTCGCTGGTGTTCAAACGGTTACAAGTGGTGCGTTTCTATGATGTAAAACGTAATGCGCTTATTTACTTGTCATATTCCGACCGGGTTGTTGACGGATCGCCAAAAAACGCTTTGAGCGCAGTACCGATTATCCCTTGGAATGTGCAACATCCTTGAGGCATGACTATCATGGCGCCGGCCGGTGCAACCCGTTAATTTCAATGTTGCTGCCGCGCTGGCCTCCCGTCGCATCACTGGCTGGAACCCGCTTATCGGAACGGGCGAATCTCATCTCGGAAATTCACCCTTCGGGCCAGCGCTTGCCGTCTCGCCGCAACGCGCAATCAATAGGGTTGGGCGGGTTCGACGTCGTCAGGGAAAAGAAAACACTACTCTTCCAGTTCGCCGCAGAAGCGATAACCTTCGCCGTGGATAGTGGCGATGATTTCTGGAGTATCGGGCGTGGATTCAAAATGTTTGCGAATGCGCCTGATGGTGACATCAACCGTCCGATCATGGGCTTTCAATTCGCGGCCGGTCATTTTTTTCAACAACTCGGCGCGGGACTGGATTTTGCCGGGGTTTTCGCAAAAGTGCAACATGGCGCGGAATTCGCTGCGTGGTAATTTATATTGATCACCGGTCGGGCTTAGCAGCGAGCGGCTATTGATATCCAATTCCCAGCCGTTGAATTTATAACTTTCCACCAGCTTGCGTTCTTCGCTGCCGCCGCCAAGATTCATCGTGCGCGATAACAGGTTGCGGGCGCGGATGGTTAATTCCCGTGGATTAAAGGGCTTGGTGATATAGTCGTCAGCGCCGATTTCCAGACCGAGAATTTTATCAACTTCGTTATCGCGGCCGGTCAAGAACATCAGCGCGACGCTGGCATGTTCCCGTAATTCACGGGCAAGCAGTAAACCATTTTTACCCGGCAGGTTGATATCCATGATGACCAGGTTGATGTCGTTTTCCGACAGAATCTGGTGCATCTCTGCGCCGTCGGTGGCTTCATGAACCATGTAGCCCTCGGCTTCGAAAATGCTTTTGAGGGTATTGCGGGTGACTGACTCGTCTTCAACGATAAGAATGTGCGGGGTCTGCATGTTTGCTACCTAAAATTACCAACAAATTGAAAGAGGAAGTACTAAAGCCGCGATTATCTTCAACATTGTCCTGGGAATAATGCCGTTATCCCCACGCCATGAGGCTAAAGTACATAAACGTGCTCCAGGTATTTATCTTTGGATAACCTCGGCACCGCTAACCTGATTCTGGGCCGCTTTTTCTCAAGCTCAAATGCCATATAGCTTACCCTTATTAACAACACTATAACAGCGTGAAAAGAATTTAACACTCAAGAAAATTTGATTTTGCTGACTTATATCAAATTAATGCGGCCCCATCCTTCCTATAAAAGGAATCCCCTTAAATACCAGCATATTTAGTGAGTTCAATGACGGCGGAATCTTTGAATAAGCCAAAGGGATCCAGACGAGGCGCGGTAAAACGAAATTTTTGAGAACAAAATTAATAAACTGATAAAAAATAATGGTATACGAAGCGGTAGCCGGTAATTTCACGGTCGCCGCTGATCAATAGGTAAATAACCTATTTTGTCGAGCGGGTCAAATAGGTTGTATTGTTAATTTCCTGTGACAATACCCGCCATACAACACGTTGTAGGCGCGTTGGTTTTCCTCATTCCGTCGGACCCTTGTTTTTCGTAGTCTTGTTCAGTGGGTGAGGGTAGCGACAGTCAGTTGATTGGATAAATATTAATCATTCCAGTCTTGTCGAAAGGATCTTTTTGCCGCCGCGGCAAGGCAAAAAAGTTTACCTGACAGCAAATTAGCATTGTCAGATTATTATGCTGATATTATATTATTTATTGGTTATTTAAACTATACTTATTGGATATATTAACTATTTTTATTGCGTATTATTGAGCATCCATAGCTGAATTCGTTGCTATTTTTTTGTCTATTTATTGTTCGATTACAAATTAATATTGACTTTGTGATGTGATTGCTTTAACCAATAGGGCAATAAAAGCAACTATTGAAAACTTTATACATGCGTACTGTTAGCCCGGTCACGATTATTATTACCATCACCGATACTACAAGTAGCGGTGCGGGCTGACGCATACCGGATAAACAGAAAAAAGCCCGCACCTAAACAGTGCGGGTTTTTTTTTAAGCTTAAATTCAGGAGAGAAAAACCAAATGCGAGTATTGAAATTCGGTGGCACATCGGTCGCCAATGCGGAACGATTTATGCGCGTGGCCGACATTATTGAAAGTAATGCAGCTCAGGGACAGGTAGCCACCGTGCTTTCCGCACCCGCAAAAATCACCAATCATTTGGTATCCATGATAGAGAAGACCCTTAGCGGCATGGATATCCAACCGGTCATGAACGATGCCGAACAGATTTTCGCCAAGTTGCTGCTGGAACTGTCCCATACACAGCCGGGCTTTAACTACATCGGATTGCGCCGGCTGGTGGATCAGGAATTCGCCCAGCTTAAACAACTGCTGCACGGCATCGCATTGCTTAAACAATGTCCCGACGGCGTAAACGCCGCGATCATCTGCCGCGGCGAAAAACTTTCCATCGCCATTATGGAGGCGGTATTTATCGCCCGGGGATATGCCGTTACGGTCATCAATCCCGTGGAAAAACTGCTGGCGCAGGGCGGTTATCTTGAATCGACCGTGGATATCGTGGAATCCACCCGGCGCATCAAGGACGCCGCTATCCCGGCGGATCATATCATCTTGATGGCCGGGTTTACCGCCGGTAATGAAAAAGGCGAACTGGTGGTGTTGGGCCGTAATGGCTCCGACTACTCGGCCGCCATCCTGGCCGCATGTCTGCGCGCCGATTGTTGCGAAATCTGGACGGATGTGGATGGCGTTTATACCTGCGACCCGCGCCAGGTGCCGGACGCGCGTTTACTGAAATCCATGTCGTATCAAGAGGCGATGGAGCTGTCCTATTTCGGCGCCAAGGTGTTGCATCCCCGGACCATTGCGCCCATTGCCCGCTTCCAGATCCCTTGTCTAATCAAAAATACCTCCAATCCGCAGGCTCCCGGTACGCTGATTGGCCAGAGCGAGCCGGAGCAGGGCAACCCGGTCAAGGGAATCACTCATCTTAATCAGATGGCGATGATCAATGTTTCCGGACCGGGCATGAAAGGGATGATCGGCATGGCGGCGCGGGTGTTCGCCGCCATGTCGCGGGCCGGCAGTTCAGTGGTATTGATCACGCAATCCTCTTCTGAATACAGCATCAGTTTTTGCGTACCGTTCAATGAATTGGGCGGCGCTCGCAAGGCACTGGAAGACGAATTTTATCTGGAACTGAAAGACGGTTTGCTGGAGCCGCTGGATATCATGACCGACCTGGGCATTATCTCGGTGATCGGCGATGGTATGCGTACCCAACGGGGGTTGTCGGCCAAACTGTTCGCGGCGCTGGCGCGGGCCAACATCAATATTATCGCTATCGCCCAGGGGTCTTCCGAACGGTCGATTTCCGTGGTCGTGGATAATGACTGCACTACCACCGGGGTGCGGGTCGCCCACCAGATGCTGTTTAATACCGATCAGGTCATTGAAGTGTTTGTCATCGGTTCGGGCGGGGTCGGGGGCGCATTGCTGGAACAAATTCGCCGCCAGCATCAGTGGTTGAAAGAAAAGCATATCGATCTTCGTGTTTGCGGTATCGCCAATTCGCGGGCGTTGCTCACCCGCGTCAACGGCATCTCACTGGAAACCTGGCAGCAAGAACTGGCTGAGGCGCAGGAGCCGTTCAATCTGGGCCGGCTTATCCGCCTGGTGAAAGAATACCATCTGCTTAATCCGGTGATTGTCGACTGCACCAGCAGCACCGCCGTGGCGGAACAATATGCCGACTTCCTGGCGGATGGTTTCCATGTGGTCACGCCCAATAAGAAAGCCAATACGTCCTCCATGGCGTATTATCTGAAAATGCGTGCGGCGGCGGCGGGATCGCGGCGGAAATTTCTGTACGACACCAATGTCGGCGCAGGCCTGCCGGTAATTGAAAATTTACAGAACCTGTTAAATGCCGGCGATGAGCTGGTGCGTTTTTCCGGTATTCTTTCCGGTTCCCTATCCTATATTTTCGGTAAGCTGGATGAAGGTATGCCGTTGTCGGGCGCGACCCTGGCGGCCAGAGAGCGCGGATTTACCGAGCCTGATCCTCGTGATGACTTGTCGGGCACCGACGTCGCGCGCAAGTTACTGATTTTGGCTCGGGAGGCCGGACATCGCCTCGAGTTGGCGGATATCCAGGTTGAACCTATCCTGCCTGAAGGGTTCGACGACGGCGAAGATGTGGATAAATTTTTGGCCAGGTTGCCGGAGCTTGATGCGATTTTTGCCGCTAAAGTGGCGAAGGCGCGGGATCAAGGCAAAGTCTTGCGTTATGTCGCCAGTATCGATGGCGGCCAATGCCGGGTAAGGATCGCCGCGGTGGATGGCAATGATCCTCTATACAAAGTCAAAGACGGTGAAAACGCGTTGGCTTTTTACACCCGTTATTATCAACCATTGCCGTTGGTATTGCGTGGTTACGGCGCCGGTAATGATGTGACTGCCGCTGGGGTATTCGCGGATCTTCTGCGCACGCTGTCATGGAAGTTGGGAGTTTAAAATGGTTAAGGTTTATGCGCCGGCATCAATTGGTAATGTCAGTGTCGGTTTTGATGTGTTGGGTGCGGCGGTTTCGCCGGTGGATGGTTCTTTACTGGGAGATTGCGTGACAGTGGACGACGCGGCGCAATTCAGTCTGGTCAATGAGGGCCGTTTCGCCGCCAAATTGCCCCCCGATCCGCGGCAGAATATTGTGTTTCAATGCTGGCAACGGTTTTGCCAGGCGGTAGGCCGGGACGTGCCGGTGGCCATGCGGCTGGCAAAGAACATGCCTATCGGCTCCGGTCTGGGCTCCAGCGCCTGTTCGGTGGTGGCGGCGCTGGTGGCGATGAATGCGCATTGTGATTATCCACTGGACGAAACGCAGATGTTGACGCTGATGGGGGAAATGGAAGGTCGCATTTCCGGCAGCGTCCATTATGATAACGTCGCGCCCTGTTTTCTCGGCGGCATGCAGTTGATGCTGGAAGAAAACAGTATCATCAGCCAGCAGGTGCCGGGGTTTAGCGAATGGCTGTGGGTGATGGCTTATCCTGGCATCAAAGTGTCCACCGCGGAGGCGCGGGCGATTTTGCCGGCGCAATACCGTCGGCAGGACTGTATCAGTCATGGGCGTTTTCTGGCCGGGTTTATTCACGCCAGCCATACTCAGCAGCCGGCGCTGGCGGCTAAATTAATGAAAGACGTCATCGCCGAGCCGTACCGGACCCGGTTATTGCCGGGCTTTATCGAGGCGCGGCAAGCGGCTATTGAGCACGGCGCGCTGGCCTGCGGCATTTCCGGTTCGGGACCGACGATGTTTGCGGTTTGCGATCAGCAGGATACCGCGCAGCGGGTGGCCGATTGGCTAGCACAGCACTACCTGCAAAATGATGAAGGTTTCGTTCATATTTGTCGCCTGGATACCAATGGCGCGCGAGTGATGGGATAACGCATGAAATTATATAATATTAAAGATCATAACGAGCAGGTCAGTTTCGCTCAGGCGATTAAGCAAGGATTGGGTCGCCAGCAAGGACTGTTTTTTCCGTTGGAGTTGCCTAAATTCGCCCCGTCGGAAATCGACCAATTGCTTAAGCTTGATCTGGTGACCCGCAGCGCTCGTATCCTGTCGGCCTATATCGGCGATGAGCTTTCGCTGGACGTGATTTATCAACGGGTCGGCGCCGCTTTTGAATTTCCGGCGCCCGTGGTTAAAGTGACCGAAGATATTTCAACGCTTGAGCTGTTTCACGGTCCGACCCTGGCTTTCAAAGATTTCGGCGGCCGTTTTATGGCGCAGATGCTCACCGAGGTGGCCAAAGGCGAACCGGTGACCATTCTGACCGCGACTTCCGGGGATACCGGCGCTGCGGTGGCGCACGCTTTTTACGGTCTGGAAAATGTGCGGGTGGTTATTCTTTACCCGCGCGGCAAAATCAGCCCATTGCAGGAAAAACTGTTTTGCACCCTGGGCGGCAATATTCATACGGTGGCGATCGAGAGTGATTTCGATGCTTGCCAGGCGTTGGTGAAACAGGCCTTCGACGATGAGCCGCTCAGACGCCAGCTTGGGCTCAACTCGGCCAATTCCATTAATATCAGCCGCCTGCTGGCGCAGATTTGCTACTACTTCGAAGCGGCGGCGCAATTATCGCAGGATGCGCGCAATCAATTGGTGATCTCGGTGCCCAGCGGCAATTTCGGCGATTTGACCGCCGGACTGCTGGCCAAATCGTTAGGTTTGCCCATTAAGCGGTTTATCGCCGCCACCAATGCCAATGACACTGTTCCGCGCTTTTTGGCCAAGGGCAAATGGCGTCCCAACCCCACCGTAACCACCTTGTCCAATGCCATGGATGTCAGCCAGCCGAATAACTGGCCGCGGGTCGAAGAACTGTTCCGCCGCAAAAACTGGCAATTGGATACGTTGGCTTATGGCAGCGTTGATGACGAAACGACCCGGCAAACCATGCGCGAATTGGCGCAACTGGGCTATATTTCGGAACCGCATGCCGCGATTGCCTATCGTTTATTGCGTGACCAGCTTGCGCCCGGAGAATTCGGTTTGTTCCTCGGCACCGCGCACCCGGCCAAGTTCAAAGAAACCGTGGATGCGATACTGGGTGGTTCTTTGCCGTTGCCGACAGCCTTGGCGCTGAGAGCGCCATTACCCTTGCTTTCGCGTAATTTGCCGGCGGATTTCCAGCAACTGCGCCAACTGCTGTTGGAACTGCCTGCTTAATCATGGTCCAGGGTCCGGCTTGCCGGACCCTGAGATAGGTGACAACCTGCCCGGTCTATCTTTCCGGCCGTTTGAAGATCAGCTCATCCGCGCCGGATGCCGCCGGATCGTAAACATAACCGCCCTCGTTGAAGGCCTTGAGTTGCTCTGGGTCATGCAATCGCCCCGTGATGATAAAACGGCTCATCATGCCTCTGGCTTTCTTTGCATGGAAACTGATGACTTTGAACTGGCCGTTTTTCTCGTCCAGGAATACCGGTTTGATGATACGTCCGGCCAATTCCGATTTGCGCACCGCTTTAAAATACTCCTCCGACGCCAGATTGATCAGAACGCGGTCCTGCTGAGCGGCGAGCGCCTCATTGAGTTTTTGGGTCAGGGCGTCGCCCCAGAATTGGTATAAATCGGCACCTTTGGCATTGGCCAGTTTGATACCCATTTCCAACCGATAGGGTTGCATCAGATCCAATGGACGCAATACTCCGTACAAACCTGACAGTATTCGCAAATGGGTTTGAGCGAAATCAAAATCCTGCTCGGTGAATGTTTCCGCCCGCAGGCCTGTGTAAACGTCGCCTTTGAAAGCCAGAATCGCCTGACGCGCATTATCGAGTGTGAATTCCGCTTGCCACGACTGGAAGCGCGCCGCGTTCAATTCGGCCAGTTTATCGCTGATACCCATCAGCGAAGATAACTGAACCGGCGTTAATGTCCGGCAGACTGTTATCAATTGCTGCGCGCGCGCCAACAATTCCGGCTGGCTATGGCGCCGGGTCGCCAGCGGGCTTTGATAATCCAGGGTTTTGGCGGGAGAGACAATGATAAGCATAGGTTCGCGTTCCTGTGATTCGAATTATTTAGGCGCAGCGGGGCGTTGCCAGATCCCCGGCGCTATCTGGTCGGCAATGGCGGGGAAATTGGCCGCGTAAAACGTCGGTAGTTTACCAATGGAGCGCTGGCTGTTGTAGTCTCGGGCCAGCATTAACGCGATGCGCGATAACAGCAATAGCGCGATAAGATTGGTCAACGTCATCAATCCCATGGCGATATCCGCCAGCCGCCATAATATCGGCATATCGGCCAGGCAGCCGAACATGACCATAACCAGCGCCAGCAAACGAAATAGCAGCACCAGCCGCCGGGGGCAACCATGAAAAAATTGCAGGCTGCTTTCGGCATAAGCGTAATTGCCGATAATGGAGGTAAAAGCAAAGACGAAAATAATCGCCATCATAAACAGGGTGCTCCAGGCGCCGCCGACGGAGGATAATGATTGCCGGATCAACGCGAAGCCCTGCAATTCAGGCGCGGTTTGCAGCGTTCCGGCGCTTAGGATAATGGCTGCCGTGGCGCCGCAGATAACGATAGTGTCGAGAAATACCGCCAGCATCTGTATATAGCCTTGCGAGGCGGGATGGGGCGGCCAGGGAGCGGCGGCGGCGGCGATATTCGGCGCCGAACCCATGCCGGCCTCGTTGGAAAACAGCCCGCGCTGTACGCCGAAAAAAATGACCTGGGAAATACCGTAGCCGATGGCGCCGGCAGCCGCTTGCCGCAGGCCAAAAGCGCTGCGAAACACCAACGCGGCCACTTCCGCCAGGCGATCAATGTGTTGCAGTACCACCCAACCCGCCAGCGCCACGTACAACAGCGCCATGATCGGCACCAGCCATTGGGACAGGCGGGCGATGAAACGGACGCCGCCGCAGATGGCCAGGCCGGTCAGCAACGCCAAGCCCAGGCCTGTCTGGTAATGGGCGATGCCGAATGTTCCTTGCATAGCCTGGGCGATGGCGCCGGCCTGCACCGCATTGAAAACGCCGCCGTAACCCAGCAGTAAAAAACAGGAAAACAACACGCCCATCCAGCGCAGCCCCAGACCCCGTTCCATATACCAGGCGGGTCCGCCGCGATAGCGGCCGTTAGCGTCGCGGGTTTTATACAATTGCGCCAGGGTGCTTTCAACAAAAGCGGTGGCCATGCCGATAAAAGCCGCCAGCCACATCCAGAGGATGGCCCCCGGGCCGCCGGCCGCCAGCGCCAGCGCGACCCCGGTGAGATTGCCGCAACCGATGCGCGCCGCCAGGGTGATGCATAGCGCCTGGAACGGAGACATACCGGCGCTGTCGGTCTGATTTGACCCTTTCAGAATCGTGAATAGATGGAAAAAATGGCTGAATTGAATAAAGCCGGATCGTACAGTGAACCAGAGTCCGGTGCCGATAAGCAGGTAAATCAACACCGAATTCCAGATTAAATCATTGATAAAATTCAATAAATCAGCCATTGGAGCCTCTTCTTCCTTGACAAGCGACTGCAGGAGATAATCCTCCGGAGGGAACCTTGCACCAGTTCCCGCGCGTGGTATTATCGGGTAAGGCAGTGCAACGCCATCGGATAAGCACATCCTTCACAATGAGATATTTCACCATGACAGATAAATTAAGTGCCCTACGCAAGATGACCTCCGTTGTCGCCGATACGGGTGATATCACTGCTATCAAACTGTACCAGCCGCAGGATGCTACCACCAATCCTTCGTTAATCCTCAATGCGGCGCAAATTCCCGAATATCGCCGTTACATTGATCAGGCTGTCGCCTGGGCCCGTGATCAGAGTCAGGACCCGGCTGAACAGGTGAAGTACGCCACCGACAAGCTGGCGGTCAATATTGGTCTTGAAATTCTTAAGTTGGTACCGGGACGCGTTTCCACCGAAGTGGACGCTCGTCTGTCCTATGATACCGAAGCCAGCGTCGCCAAAGCAAAACGGCTTATCAAGCTTTATAACGATGCCGGTATCGGCAATGATCGTATTCTTATCAAGCTGGCCTCCACTTGGCAGGGTATCCGCGCCGCGGAGCAATTGGAAAAGGCCGGCATCAATTGTAATTTGACCTTGTTGTTCTCTTTCGCCCAGGCGCGCGCCTGTGCTGAAGCCGGCGCATTCCTGATTTCACCGTTTGTCGGCCGTATTCTTGACTGGCACAAAGCCAACGGCGGCAAAAAAGAGTACGCGCCCAATGAAGATCCGGGTGTTGTATCGGTCACTGAAATTTACCAATACTACAAACAACACGGTTATGAAACGGTGGTTATGGGCGCCAGTTTCCGCAATATCGGCGAAATCATTGAGCTTGCCGGTTGCGACCGTTTGACCATTGCTCCCGCGCTGCTTAAAGAATTGGCGGAAAGCGACGGCCCCCTGGAACGTAAACTCGCCTATAGCGGCAATATCAAAAAACGCCCTGAAAAATTGTCGGAAGCCGAATTCCTCTGGCAGCATCACCAAGATCCAATGGCGGTGGATAAACTGGCGGAAGGTATTCGCAAGTTTGCAATCGACCAGGAAAAACTGGAAGCGATGATCAAAGAACTGCTGTAAGCAGTCCAAATCGCCTCCATAACGGCCCGCTTTGCGGGCCGTTTGGTTTATTGACAATAGAGCCGATCGGCTGGCCTTTAACCGGCGACTTGATATCATGGAATCAATCTTTACTTCAGGATGATATTATATGCAAATCTGCCGCATTGGTCTGCTATCCATCTCCGACCGCGCCGCCAAGGGCATCTATCAGGACCAGGGGATTCCCGCGCTGGCGACCTGGTTGCAGTCTGCCCTCGTTTCGCCCTTCGTGTTGGAAACCCGATTGATCCCCGATGAGCAACAGTTGATCGAACAAACCCTTTGTGAATTGGTGGACGAGATGGGCTGCCATCTGGTCTTGACCACCGGCGGAACCGGCCCGGCCCGCCGCGATGTGACCCCGGACGCCACCTTGGCCGTGGCTGATCGCGAGATGCCCGGTTTTGGCGAGCAGATGCGCCAGATCAGCCTGCATTTTGTGCCGACCGCCATTTTGTCGCGCCAGACCGCGGTCATTCGCAAACAGGCATTAATCCTTAATTTGCCCGGTCAACCCAGGGCGATTAAAGAAACCCTGGAAGGGGTGAAGGATTTGCAAGGCAATGTTTTGGTGCCGGGCATTTTCGCCAGCGTACCTTATTGCGTGCAATTGCTGGAAGGTCCCTACCTGGACACCGACCCGGCGGTGGTGGTCGCTTTCAGGCCAAAAGGCGCGCATTTACCGATCAGCGACTGATTTGCTCAGCGCCGCGATAAAAAATTCATCCGATATGCGCTGTCGGGTCTGCGATGGCGGGTAAAAATTTATCGGTCGGACGTTCTTGAGAATAATTGAAAATTATAAGACCCCTAATTACAAAACCCTTTACATTCATATAGATAAATACACGACACTTTTTCCGGCATGAAAATATCGGCTTCGACGGGCGGGCGGCGCAGCTTTTTTTTTGGCCTTGCCCCTTGATGCAGGACAAGGCGGCCCCATGTTATTTGCAACCAACGTTGTTTAACCTGCAAACAAAAAGCCGCCGGCAACTTGAAAACGAGTTATGCGGCCACATATCAGGTTTACGACCACAACGAATATGACTTTTAGTGGAGATGTTTAGATGGGTAAAATCATTGGTATTGACTTGGGTACGACCAACTCTTGTATTGCAATTATCGAAGGCTCCAAACCTAAGGTACTGGAAAACAGTGAAGGTGATCGTACTACTCCTTCCATTATTGCTTACACACAGGACGGGGAAATTCTGGTTGGTCAACCAGCTAAACGTCAATCAGTCACTAACCCGAAAAACACCCTGTTCGCCATCAAACGTTTGATCGGACGTCGTTTCGAGGATGAAGAAGTACAGCGTGACGTTAATATCATGCCTTATGACATCATCCCTTCCGAAAACGGCGATGCCTGGCTGAGCGTCAAGGGTCAAAAAATGGCTCCCCCGCAGATTTCCGCAGAAATCCTGAAAAAAATGAAAAAAACCGCGGAAGATTACCTGGGCGAACCTGTTACCGAAGCGGTTATTACCGTACCGGCCTACTTTAACGATACCCAGCGTCAGGCCACCAAGGATGCGGGTCGTATCGCCGGTCTGGACGTTAAACGTATTATTAACGAACCAACCGCCGCCGCTCTGGCTTACGGTCTGGATAAAGAAGTCGGCAACCGTACCATCGCCGTTTACGATCTGGGCGGCGGTACCTTCGATATTTCCATTATCGAAATCGACGATGTCGACGGCGAAAAAACCTTTGAAGTTCTGTCAACCAACGGCGACACCCATTTGGGCGGGGAAGATTTCGATAGCCGTTTGATCAACTATCTGGTTGACGAATTCAAGAAGGATCAGGGCATTGATTTGCGCAACGATTCACTTGCCATGCAACGTCTGAAAGAATCTGCGGAAAAAGCCAAAATCGAGCTCTCCTCCGCTCAGCAGACCGATGTGAACCTGCCGTATATCACGGCGGACGCCACCGGTCCGAAACATATGAATATCAAGGTCACCCGCGCCAAACTGGAATCGCTGGTGGAAGATCTGGTTAAACGGACCATGGAACCGTTGAAGGTCGCGCTGAAGGATGCCGGGCTGTCGGTAAGTGAAATCAAAGACGTCATCCTGGTCGGCGGCCAGACCCGTATGCCGATGGTGCAGAAAACCGTAACCGATTTCTTTGGCAAAGAACCGCGTAAAGACGTTAACCCCGATGAAGCGGTCGCTATCGGCGCCGCGGTGCAGGGCGGCGTATTGACCGGTGATGTGAAAGATGTGCTGTTGCTTGACGTTTCGCCGTTGTCCCTGGGCATTGAAACCATGGGCGGCGTCATGACGGCGTTAATCAGCAAAAATACCACTATCCCGACCAAGCATAGCCAGGTGTTCTCCACCGCGGAAGACAATCAGTCCGCCGTGACCATCCATGTGCTGCAGGGTGAACGTAAACGGGCCGCGGATAACAAATCCCTGGGTCAGTTCAACCTGGACGGCATTTCACCGGCCATGCGCGGGACGCCGCAAATCGAGGTCACCTTCGATATCGACGCCGACGGCATACTGCATGTGTCGGCCAAGGATAAAAACAGTGGCCGCGAACAGAAAATCACCATCAAGGCTTCTTCTGGTTTGAACGAAGAAGAAATCCAGAAGATGGTACGGGAAGCGGAAGCCAACGCGGAAGCGGATCGCAAGTTCGAAGAACTGGTCCAGACGCGTAACCAGGCCGATCACCTGCTGCATACCACTCGTAAGCAAGTGCAGGAATTGGGTGATAAACTGCCGGCCGATGACAAAAAAGCCATCGAGACCGCATTGAACGGTTTGGATACCGCGCTGAAAGGCGAAGATAAAGCAGATATCGAAGCCAAGATGCAGGCGTTGATTCAGGTGTCCGGCAAATTGTTGGAAGTGGCCCAGCAGCAGGCGCAAGCCGGCGCAACGGATGCCGGTGCCGAACAGCCCAAGAAAGATGACGATGTCGTCGACGCCGAGTTCGAAGAAGTCAAAGACAAAAAATAATCGCCCTTGATTGGGCACAGCGGCGGCAAAGCATACTCGCGCCGCTGGCAACAGGCACGGGCGTCGAGGGGTAACCCTACGCCCGTGTCATCATGTTGAGGGCAGGAAGAGACACAATGGCGAAGTCAGACTATTACGAGATTTTGGGCGTTCCCAGAGATGGGGATGAGCGTGAAATCAAAAAGGCCTATAAACGCCTAGCGATGAAATTCCACCCGGATCGCAACCCAGGGAATGCGGAAGCTGAAGCAAAGTTTAAAGAAGCCAAAGAAGCCTATGAAATCCTGAATGACCCGCAAAAGCGCGCGGCCTACGACCAGTACGGCCATGCCGCGTTTGAACAGGGCGGCATGGGCGGCGGCGGCGCTGCGGGCGGGGCTGATTTCACCGATATCTTTGGCGATGTGTTCGGCGATATCTTCGGCGGCGGTCGGCGCCAACGCGCCAGCCGTGGTTCGGATCTCCGTTATAATATGGAGCTGACGCTTGAAGAAGCGGTCCGGGGCGTGACCAAGGAAATCCGCATTCCCACATTGGAAGAATGCGACGTCTGCCATGGCAATGGCGCCAAGCCAGGTACGTCTCCCATAACGTGCCCCACCTGTCACGGCGCAGGGCAAGTGCAGATGCGCCAGGGGTTCTTCGCGGTGCAGCAAGCCTGTCCCACCTGTCAGGGACGCGGCAAAATCATCAAAGAACCGTGCCACAAATGCCATGGTCATGGCCGGGTGGAAAAAGCCAAAACGTTGTCGGTTAAAATTCCGGCCGGCGTGGACACTGGCGACCGTATTCGTCTGGGCGGCGAAGGCGAGGCCGGCGAGCATGGCGCTCCAGCCGGTGATTTGTATGTTCAGGTTCAAGTCCGTGCGCATCCGATTTTCGAGCGTGAAGACAACAATCTGTTCTGTGAAGTGCCGATTAATTTCGCCATGGCCGCGTTGGGCGGCGAAATCGAGGTGCCGACGCTGGATGGCCGGGTCAAATTGAAAGTGCCGGCCGAAACTCAAACCGGCAAGCTGTTCCGCATGCGCGGCCGCGGCGTGAAATCGGTTCGCGGCGGCGCGCAGGGCGACCTGTTGTGCCGGGTCGTGGTGGAAACGCCGGTCAAACTCAACGAAAAGCAGAAACATTTGCTGCGTGAGTTGGAAGAAAGTTTCGGCGGCCCGAGCGGTGAGCAAAACAGTCCAAGATCAAAAAGCTTCCTGGATGGCGTGAAAAAATTCTTCGACGATCTGACTCGTTAATATTGCTCATCGCTTTCACGTTGTGGGCCTTGGCCGCACAACCTAGTTCTGCGGCATAGTTACGAGACATAGTTACGAGACATAGTTACGAGACATAGTTACAGGACATAGTCACGCGGCATTGTCTCGCAACGTGAAAGCCGACGGGTCTTACCCTGCGCTGTCGATTCACTGCAAGGCCGCTAATGGTTTAGCCGGCCATTGCGATGGCCCCGTTTTCCCCGGCGTTAAGCCAGGGACTTTTTTGGTCTGCCAAAAAAAGCATTTTGCGAGCCAGGATAGGGAAATCTACGGTTATCAGTGACTCTTATTTACCTGCCAAACCGACTTACCGCACACTAATTCTTCATAAACGGACAGGGAGGAACCCTCGTCATGACTTTTTTGCGTCGATTGTTACAACATGAAGCCTCAAGCGGCGTGCTACTGATCCTGGCGGCGCTGACGGCATTGATCATGGCCAATTCTCCGGTTCAATCCCTCTATGACGCCGCTATTTATTTCCCGCAAGGGGCCTTAGCCGGCCCTCACTCGCATTTCACCCTGCTTTTTGTCATTAACGACGCGTTGATGGCGATTTTTTTCCTGATGATTGGCCTGGAAGTGAAACGCGAGCTCTTGCAAGGCGCGCTGGCCAGCCGCACGCAAGCGGCGTTTCCGGCGATTGCGGCCTTGGGCGGCATGGTGGCGCCGGCGTTGATCTACATGCTGGTGAACAGAACCCAGCCGGACAATTATGTCGGCTGGGCCATTCCCACCGCGACGGATATCGCTTTTGCCGTCGGGGTGCTGGCGTTGCTGGGCAAGCGGGTGCCCGCCAGCCTGAAGGCTTTTTTGCTGGCGCTGGCCATCATTGATGATTTGGGCGCCATCGTTATCATCGCCCTGTTTTATAACCATGGCCTGTCCCTGACGGCTTTGGCGGGCGCCGCTGCGACCATTGCATTGATGGTGTGGATGAATCGCCGCAACGTCCGGCAAATCGGCCTCTATCTGCTGCCTGGCGCAGTGTTGTGGGGGTGTATTCTGTTATCGGGCATTCATGCCACGCTGGCCGGCGTGATTGTCGGCGGCTTGATACCGCTGACCTTGCCCCGGGAGCCCTATTCCCCCGCAAGGGTGCTGGAACACAAACTGCAACCCTGGGTGATTTATCTTATTTTGCCGCTCTTCGCCTTCGCTAATGCGGGTATCGCTTTACAAGGGTTAACGCCAGGCAGCATGGTTTCGGCGCTGTCGGTCGGCATAGCGGCGGGGCTTATGGTCGGCAAGCCCGCGGGCATATTACTGTTTTGCCTGTTGGCCATAAAACTGCGTTTGGCGCGATTGCCGGACGGCGTCACGTTCGGGCAGATCGCGGCGGCGGCGGTGTTGTGCGGTATCGGGTTTACCATGTCCATTTTTATCGCCGGTCTGGCGTTTGGCGCCGGCGGCGTGATTGATGAAAAAATAACATTGGCCAAACTGGGTATTCTGGCGGGATCGGTCTTGTCGGCGATAGCGGGCTATGTGGTATTGCGGTTGGCGCTGGCGGGCAAAACGGCGATCTCTTACTCTGAACCGCGGTGATCGCCGCAAAATGCGGACATAAAAAAACCGGCATAAGCCGGTTTTTCTAACAAAGCATCAACACTAAACAGCTATTACTGCATAGAGTTAATACGAGCGGTCAAATTGGATTTATGCCGCGCTGCTTTATTTTTATGGATCAGTCCCTTGCTGGCCTGACGGTCAACAACAGGTTGCATCGCAGAGAAAGCGCTCTGCGCAGCTTCTTTATCACCGGCGTCGATTGCTGTGTATACCTTTTTGATAAAGGTACGCAACATGGAGCGACGGCTTGCATTGTGCTGACGACGCTTTTCGGATTGTACAGCGCGTTTCTTAGCTGATTTGATATTAGCCAAGGTCCAACTCCCAAACATATTCTATGAGACAATTCAAAGGCCGAGGAATATGCCCTTTCAGCCTTCTTTTGTCAATGGATTTGTGCAAATAAGCGCCGCTAATGACGCAACGCCTGTTACAATGTGATGGCGCAAGATTCTAACAGTTTCAGCCCGAGGAATACAGTGTTTGCAGTGAAAAAAACGATTATCGGCAATAAAGAAATACTTCCGTCCCCCGAACCCCGTCCTGTGGGAGTGGAAAACTCCGAGTCAGGCAGAATAACCGGCGAAAAAAAACGGACCGGGCCATATAAGCGTGGTTTTCCCCGCTGTTACGGGCAAAGATTGGTTTCTCGGGTTAACCTTAGGCACAGTACAAGGTATAATCCGCCGATTTCCATTGTTTTGAGCCTGCTATGAAGCTTATTCGCGGCATACATAACCTTCAGGCGCGTCACCATGGGTGCGTGCTCACCATTGGTAATTTCGACGGTTTTCATCGCGGGCACCAAGCGTTAATCGCGCAATTGCAAAGCGAAGGACGCCGTCGGGGCCTACCGGTCATGGTGATGATTTTCGAGCCCCAGCCGCAAGAACATTTTGCCGGCCGGGATGCTCCGGCGCGCTTGACCCGTCTGAGGGATAAAGTGAAGTACCTGGCCCAGGCCGGGGTGGACATAGTACTCTGTGTGAAGTTTGATCAGCGGTTCGCCGCCATTGATGCGCAAACTTTTGTCGAAACGCTGCTGGTGGCTAAACTGGGCGTCAAGTTTCTCTGCGTGGGCGATGATTTTCGCTTCGGCGCCTGGCGTCTGGGCGATTTCGCCTTGCTGCAACAGATGAAAACCGCTGCGGGGTTTGACGTGATGAGCACCGCCACTTATACCGAGAGCGGCCATCGCATCAGCAGTACGGCGGTGCGAGAAGCGCTGGGTGCTGATCAACTGGCGGCGGCAGAACTGCTGCTTGGCCATCCCTACCGTATTTCCGGGCGGGTGGAACATGGCGATGAACTGGGGCGAACACTGGGTTTCCCCACCGCCAATGTCTCATTGAAGAAACGCCCCGCGCCGATAAACGGCGTCTATGCGGTGGATGTGTTCGGGCTTGGTTCGCAGCCATTGCCCGGCGTGGCCAATATCGGCGCGCGGCCAACGGTTGCCGGCCTGGTGCCCCGACTGGAAGTGCATTTGCTGGATGTGACGATGGATCTTTACGGTCGCCATATCGAAGTGGTTATTCGAGCTAAATTGCGTAATGAACAACGGTTTGCCTCCCTTGATGAGTTGAAGCGGCAAATCGCGAATGATGCGGCGACCGGACGGAAATTTTTCGGACTGCCGGCGCCCCTTTAAACTCTCAAACCGAAAACGGAACCGAGAATCGAATGAGTGATTACAAAAATACCCTGAATTTGCCGGACACAGGGTTCCCGATGCGCGGCGATCTGGCCAAGCGCGAGCCTGGCATGCTGCAACGCTGGTATGAGCAGGACCTGTACGGGATGATTCGTAACGCTAAAAAAGGCAAAAAAACCTTTATCTTGCATGACGGCCCCCCTTATGCGAACGGTAATATTCATATCGGTCATTCGGTTAATAAGATTCTTAAAGATATTATTATCAAATCAAAAGGCCTGATGGGGTATGACTCGCCCTACGTGCCCGGCTGGGACTGCCATGGTTTACCGATCGAACTGAAAGTTGAACAGCTGATCGGCAAACCGGGTGAAAAAGTCACCGCCGCCGAATTCCGTAGCGCGTGCCGCAACTATGCCGCAGAGCAGGTTAACGGGCAAAAGCAGGATTTTATCCGCCTCGGGGTTTTAGGTGACTGGGAACATCCGTATCTGACGATGAACTTCGGCACCGAAGCCAATATCATTCGCGCGCTGGGTAAAATCATCGGCAATGGCCATCTGCTCAAAGGCGCCAAGCCGGTGCATTGGTGTATCGATTGCCGTTCCGCCCTGGCGGAAGCCGAGGTGGAGTATTACGATCGCACCTCGCTGTCCATCGACGTGGCGTTTGAGGCGCTGGACGCCGCGGCGGTTGCGGCGAAATTCGGCGTGAGCGCGGTAACCGGGCCGGTGGCGCTGATTATCTGGACCACCACCCCATGGACACTGCCCGCCAACCGGGCTATTTCCGTGCATCCGGATTATGACTATCAACTGGTGGCCGTTAACGGGCAAAACTGGATACTGGCGGCCGAATTGACGGCCAGCGTCATGCAGCGGGCCGGCATCACCGAATGGACCGTGCTGGGCAGTTGCAAAGGCAGCGAACTGGAGCTGTTGCGTTTCCAACATCCGTTCATGGGCTTCGACGTGCCGGTCATTCTGGGTCAGCATGTTACGCTGGATGCCGGCACCGGCGCGGTGCATACCGCTCCCGGCCACGGCCCGGACGACTATGTCATCGGTCAGCAATACGGTCTGGAAGTGGCCAATCCGGTGGGCGCCGACGGCTGCTATCTGCCGGGAACCTTCCCCGGACTGGACGGGATGCAGGTCTTCAAAGCCAATGATGTCGTGGTGGCGTTATTACGCGAACGCGGCGCGCTGGTGCATGTCGAAAAACTGTTGCACAGTTATCCGCATTGCTGGCGGCATAAAACGCCGATTATCTTTCGCGCCACGCCGCAGTGGTTTATCAGCATGGAACAACGCGGCCTTCGTCAACGTTCGCTGGAAGAAATCAAAGATGTGCAATGGATCCCGACCTGGGGACAGGCGCGCATCGAAAATATGGTCGCCAATCGTCCGGACTGGTGTATTTCCCGGCAGCGCACCTGGGGCGTCCCCATGTCGCTGTTCGTGCACAAGGATACCCAGGAACTGCATCCCCGCACGCTGGAATTAATGGAAGAAGTGGCCAAACGCGTGGAACAGCAGGGCATCCAGGCCTGGTGGGATTTGGACCCGGCCGACCTGCTCGGCGCGGAAGCGGCGGACTACGTCAAGGTTCCCGATACCCTGGATGTCTGGTTTGATTCCGGCTCCACCCATTCGTCGGTGGTCGCGGTCAGGCCCGAGTTCGGCGGCCACGAACCGGACATGTATCTGGAAGGTTCCGACCAGCATCGCGGCTGGTTCATGTCGTCGCTGATGATCTCCACCGCCATGAAAGGCAAAGCGCCTTATCGGCAGGTGCTGACCCATGGTTTCACCGTCGACGGCCAAGGCCGCAAGATGTCTAAATCCATCGGCAACACTATCAGTCCGCAACAGGTTATGGACAAGCTGGGTGCGGATATCCTGCGCCTCTGGGTCGCCTCTACGGACTACACCGGTGAAATCGCGGTTTCGGACGAAATTCTAAAACGTTCGGCCGATACTTACCGTCGTATCCGCAATACGGCCCGGTTCCTGCTGGCCAATCTGAAGGGCTTCGATCCCAAGCAGCACAGCGTCAAGCCGGAAGATATGGTGGTGCTCGACCGTTGGGCCGTGGGCCGGGCGCAAGCCGCGCAGCGGGATATTATCGCCGCGTACGACACCTATGAACTTCATACGGTCGTGCAACGCATGATGCAGTTCTGTTCGGTGGAAATGGGCTCGTTCTACCTGGATATCATCAAGGACCGGCAGTACACCACCAAAGCGGACAGCGTCGCCCGCCGCAGTTGTCAGACCGCCTTGTATCACATCGCCGAAGCGCTGGTGCGCTGGATGGCGCCCATTCTCTCCTTCACCGCCGACGAGGTTTGGAATTTCATGCCCGGCAAGCGGTCGCAATACGTCTTTACAGAAGAATGGTACGACGGTTTGTTCGGGTTGGATGCCGGCGAAACCATGAACGACCCCTACTGGGAACAGGTGCTTAAAGTCCGTAGCGAAGTCAACAAAGTGCTGGAACAGGCGCGTGCCGATAAGCGTATTGGCGGTTCGCTCGAAGCGCGGGTCACCTTGTATGCCGATGCGTCATTGGCGCAGACGTTGCGCGGCCTGGGCGACGAGCTGTATTTCGCCTTGTTGACCTCCAGCGCCGAAGTGGCGGATTACGACGAGGCCGGCGAAGACGCCATACAGTGCGAGGGTCTCAAGGGTCTGAAAATGACATTGTCGATTGCCGAAGGGCAGAAATGTCCTCGTTGCTGGCATTTCGAGACGGATATCGGCGCGAATGCCGAACATCCGGAAATCTGTGGTCGCTGTGTCACTAACGTGGCGGGCGCTGGCGAAGAGCGTAAGTTTGTCTGATGAAAAAATCTCTCTCCTCAACTGGATTGCGCTGGCTTTGGCTGGCGCTGTTGGTCCTGATTATTGATCTCGGCACCAAACAGTGGGTCATGGAACATATGATGTTGCATGAATCGGTGGCTGTTATGCCGTTTATCAATTTGTTCTATGCTCACAATGAAGGCGCGGCTTTCAGTTTTCTGGCCGACAAGGGCGGGTGGCAACGCTGGCTTTTTGCCTTGATCGCACTGGTGATCGCATTGGCGCTGTTGTTTATGATGTACCGGTCGGATTACCGTCAGCGCATCATCAATTGCGCTTATGCGTTAATTCTTGGCGGGGCGCTGGGCAATTTGTCCGATCGGCTGGTGCATGGCGTGGTGATCGACTTTGTCGACTTCTATGTCGGCGATTGGCACTGGCCCACGTTCAATGTGGCGGACAGCGCTATTTGCATCGGTGCGGTGCTCATCATTCTGGAAGGCTTTTTGCGGCCTTCCGATAAGACCGCCAAACAGAAAGGCTAATGACCATGACTGAACAGGTGCAATCCGATAGCGCGGTATTGGTCCATTTCGATTTGAAACTGGAGGATGGCACCCTGGCCGAATCAACCCGCTATCAGCAAAAACCGGCGCTGTTCCGGCTGGGCGACCAAAGCCTTTCTCCGGCGCTGGAAGCTGAATTGCTGGGATTGCGGGCGGGCGAGAAGAAAATCTTCTCGCTGGCGCCCGAGTCGGCATTCGGCGGCGTTAATCCCGACTTGATCCAATTTTTTTCGCCGCGGGATTTTATCGACACCGGTGTGCCGGACGTCGGCACCATTATGCTTTTTACCGCGATGAACGGCGATGAAATGCCCGGTTTGATCCAGTCGGTGACCGAAGAATCCATTACGGTGGATTTCAATCATCCCCTGGCGGGGCGCCAGGTATCTTTCGATATTGAAGTCGTGGCTATCGATCCGCCGCAGGAGGATAAACATGCGCATCTTGTTGGCTAATCCGCGCGGTTTTTGCGCCGGGGTTGACCGGGCAATCAGTATTGTGGAACGCGCGCTGGAAATTTACGGCGCGCCCATTTATGTCCGCCATGAAGTGGTGCACAACCGTTACGTGGTGGATGCGCTGCGCGCCAGCGGCGCTATTTTTATCGAGCAAATCGATGAAGTCCCCGATGGCTCGATTTTGATCTTTTCCGCGCATGGCGTTTCCCAGGCCGTGCGCGCCGAGGCTAAAAGCCGTGATTTGACCGTGTTCGACGCCACCTGTCCCCTGGTGACCAAAGTGCATATGGAAGTGGCGCGCGCCAGCCGCAAGGGCACAGAAGCGATATTGATCGGCCATGCCGGGCATCCGGAAGTGGAAGGCACCATGGGCCAGTACAGCAATCCCGACGGCGGCATGTATTTGGTGGAGTCGCCGGCGGACGTCTGGCGATTGTCGGTTAAAGACGTCAATGATTTATGCTTTATGACCCAGACCACGCTGTCGGTGGATGACACTTCCGCCGTGATTGATGCGCTGCGTGAGCGTTTTCCACAGATAGTAGGCCCGCGCAAAGACGACATCTGCTATGCCACCACCAATCGCCAGGAAGCGGTACGGGAACTGGCTTTTGATGCGGATGTTGTGCTGGTGGTCGGATCAAAAAACTCTTCCAATTCAAACCGGTTGGCGGAACTGGCGCAACGCGTGGGTAAGCCGGCCTATCTTATCGATACCGCGGCGGACATCCAGCCAGGTTGGCTGGAGGGCGTCAATAGCGTTGGCGTGACCGCCGGGGCATCCGCGCCGGAAATTCTGGTCAAAGAAGTTATCAGCCGTTTACAGTCGCTCGGCGGTGGGGCGGAGGAAGAACGCCAGGGCAGGGAGGAGAGCATCGTTTTCGAAGTGCCGAAAGAATTGCGCCTGCCTATCAAGCACGTTGACTAGGCCGCCTTTTTTGTCGGTAAACTCAAATGAATAAACATTCATTTTATTTAGCCAAGGCAACGATGAGTTAACTTGAACGGGTAATTGCGCCGTTCAACCTAGAGAGAATATATGAAGACTCCAATCAGTGTTGCGATCGCCGGGGCAGGCGGTCGAATGGGACGGCAGTTAATCCAGGCGGTGCAACAATCCGAGTTGGCGCGTTTGGGCGCGGTGCTTGAACGGGATGGTTCCAGCCTGATCGGAACCGATGCCGGCGAATTGGCCGGTTTGGGAAATATCGGCATTAAGGTGCAAGACAGCCTGGAAGCGATAAAAGATCAATTTGACATCTTGATCGACTTTACGCGTCCGGAAGGAACCCTGGCTTATATGGCGTTTTGTCAAAGCCACGGTAAAAGCATGATAATCGGCACGACCGGTTTCACCGAACAGCAAAAGGGCGTTATTCAGGCGGCGGCAAAAGATATCGCCATTGTTTTTGCGGCCAATTTTAGCATCGGCGTCAACGTTATGCTGAAACTGCTGGAAAAAACCGCCAGGGTCATGGGGGATGACTGCGATACGGAAATTATCGAAGCCCATCACCGTTATAAGGTCGATGCGCCATCAGGTACCGCGCTGGCCATGGGCGAGGCGATTGCCGGCGCTACGGGCCGTAAGCTGCAGGACTGCGCGGTCTATGCCCGTGAAGGGCATACCGGCGAGCGGAAACCGCATACCATCGGCTTCGCCACGATTCGCGCCGGAGATATCGTCGGTGAACATACCGCCATCTTCGCCAACATCGGTGAAAGAATAGAGATAAGCCATAAGGCATCCAGCCGTATGACATTCGCCAATGGCGCCATTCGCGCGGCAATTTGGCTGAGCGCCAAGAAAAATGGTCTTTATGACATGACAGACGTGCTGGATCTCGATAGTTTATAGTGCGGCTGGAAAAAAATTAAGCAATATAATACTATGAATAAAGGCGATATTTTCTATCGCCTTTATTTTTTTATTTGAAAATAAAGTACAGTTGTGAAAAATAAGCTTAGTGCCTTATAAAACCCCAATGTCTTGTCAATATTTCGCTATAAGATGATTGTTTTGCTTGCTGGTGGGTTTTTAAACCGCCATTATGCCAAATATCATGCAACTGCCAGGGGCAACCGATTACTTAGGTACTTACACAGTGGTTTTTACCTATTTCAACCCGCTTATTCGCTATAATAACGATTAATTCAGTTAAATATCCAACCTGGGGTGGACAAGTGTTCAGCTCATCTTTAAAATGCGCCCAATTTGCCAAAAATCTACCTTGAAGGTATTTTTTGCATTGATAAAGATTGCCAAATCTGAATTAATATGCAAATACAATGACTGAATATTCCTTGGAGGGTGTTTTGATAAAGTCAGCGCTGTTGGTTCTGGAAGACGGAACCCAATTCCACGGTCGGGCCATTGGGGCAGAAGGAACGGCAGTGGGGGAAGTGGTCTTCAATACATCGATGACCGGTTATCAAGAAATCCTCACTGATCCTTCCTATTCCCGCCAAATCGTTACTCTCACTTATCCCCATATCGGCAATGTCGGCACCAACAAAGAAGATGAAGAATCTTCCGCCATTCAGGCTCAGGGTCTGGTCATTCGCGATTTGCCGCTCATCGCCAGTAATTTTCGCAGTACCAGCTCTTTGTCGGATTATCTCAAAGAGCACCACGTGGTCGGCATCGCGGATATCGATACGCGTAAGCTGACTCGCTTGTTGCGTGAAAAAGGGGCGCAAAACGGCTGCATCATCGCCAGCGACGCGCCGGATGCCGAATTGGCCTTACTCAAGGCGCGGCAATTCCCCGGCCTGAAAGGGATGGATCTGGCGAAGGAAGTCAGCACCGCCGAACGGTACAGCTGGACCCAGGGTAGTTGGCGGATTGACGGCGGCCTGCCCGCACCAACGCCGGCGTCTGAACTGCCCTACCATGTTGTGGCGTATGATTTTGGCATCAAAAGAAATATCATGCGGTTATTGGTGGACCGTGGTTGCCGGCTGACGGTTGTGCCGGCGCAGACGCCGGCGGAAGACGTGCTGGCCATGAATCCGGACGGCATCTTCCTGGCCAATGGTCCCGGCGACCCCGCGCCTTGCGATTATGCCATCGCCGCCATTAAAACCTTTCTCACCACCGAGATACCGGTATTCGGCATCTGCCTGGGGCACCAATTGCTGGCGTTGGCCAGTGGCGCCAAAACCCTGAAAATGAAGTTCGGCCACCATGGCGGCAATCATCCGGTTAAAGATCTTGATGCCAACCGGGTCATGATCACCGCGCAAAATCATGGGTTCGCGGTTGATGCGCAATCGCTGCCCGCCAATCTGCGCGTCACGCATGTCTCGCTGTTCGATGGTTCTTTGCAGGGTATTTGCCGCACCGATAAACCGGCATTCAGCTTTCAGGGGCACCCGGAAGCCAGCCCTGGTCCCCATGATGCCGGCGCGCTGTTCGATCATTTTATGGATTTGATCAAGATATATCGTTCTCAGGCAAATTAATCAGGAGCCAAAAAATGCCAAAACGTACAGATATTACCAGTATCCTGATTCTGGGCGCCGGTCCGATTGTCATCGGCCAGGCGTGCGAGTTCGACTACTCTGGCGCACAGGCGTGCAAAGCGCTGCGTGAAGAGGGTTATCGGGTGGTGCTGGTGAATTCCAACCCGGCCACCATCATGACCGACCCCGATATGGCCGACGCCACCTATATTGAGCCGATCCATTGGGAAGTCGTGCGCAAGATCATCGAGAAGGAACGTCCCGACGCCATACTGCCCACCATGGGCGGCCAGACCGCGCTCAATTGCGCGCTGGACCTGGAGCGTAAAGGGGTACTGGCGGAATTCGGCGTCACCATGATTGGCGCCACCGCCGACGCCATCGATAAAGCGGAAGACCGCCAATTGTTTGACCGGGCTATGAAAAAAATCGGCCTGGAGACCGCCCGTTCCGGTTTTGCCCATAATATGGAAGAAGCTTTGGCGGTCGCGGCGGATGTGGGTTTTCCCTGTATCATCCGTCCCTCTTTCACCATGGGCGGCTCCGGCGGCGGTATTGCCTATAATCGCGAAGAGTTCGAGGAAATTTGCGAACGCGGGCTGGACCTGTCGCCGACCACCGAACTCTTGATCGACGAATCGCTGATAGGCTGGAAAGAATATGAGATGGAGGTGGTGCGCGACAAAAATGATAATTGCATTATTGTCTGCTCCATTGAAAATTTCGATGCCATGGGTATTCATACCGGTGATTCCATCACGGTGGCGCCGGCGCAAACCCTGACCGATAAAGAATATCAAATCATGCGTAACGCCTCGATGGCGGTATTGCGTGAAATCGGCGTGGAAACCGGCGGTTCGAATGTGCAATTTTCGGTCAATCCGGCTAACGGCCGGTTGATCATCATTGAAATGAACCCTCGGGTTTCGCGCTCTTCGGCCCTGGCGTCCAAGGCCACCGGTTTCCCCATCGCCAAGGTGGCCGCCAAGCTGGCGGTGGGTTACACCCTTGATGAATTGATGAACGACATCACCGGCGGCCGCACGCCGGCGTCCTTTGAGCCGTCCATCGATTATGTGGTCACCAAAATACCGCGTTTCAATTTCGAAAAATTCGCCGGCGTGAATGATCGCTTGACAACCCAGATGAAATCGGTTGGCGAAGTCATGGCTATCGGCCGCACCCAGCAGGAATCGCTGCAGAAAGCGTTGCGCGGGCTGGAAGTGGGCGCTACCGGTTTTGACCCCAAAGTCAATCTGGACGATCCGGAAGCGCTCACCAAAATCCGCCGTGAACTGAAAGACGCCGGCGGCGATCGGATCTGGTATATCGCCGATGCCTTCCGCGCCGGCTTGTCGGTGGATGGGGTCTTCAATCTGACCAATGTCGATCGCTGGTTCCTGGCGCAAATTGAAGATCTGGTGAAATGTGAAAACGAATTCGCTCGCCGTGGCGTCGACGCGCTCGATGCGGACTATTTGCGCCAGTTGAAACGCAAGGGTTTCGCCGATGCCCGACTGGCTAAGATTGCGGGCGTGCCGGAAGCGCGAATCCGCAATCTGCGCGAGCAATACAATCTGCATCCCGTTTACAAAAGGGTGGATACCTGCGCGGCGGAATTCGCCACCGATACGGCCTATATGTATTCCACTTATGAAGATGAGTGCGAATCAAATCCGACCCGGGATCGTGAAAAAATCATGGTGCTGGGCGGTGGTCCCAACCGGATCGGACAGGGCATCGAATTCGATTACTGTTGTGTCCACGCATCTTTGGCTCTGCGCGAAGACGGTTATGAAACCATCATGGTCAACTGTAACCCGGAGACGGTGTCCACCGATTACGATACGTCGGACCGATTGTATTTCGAACCGGTAACGCTCGAAGATGTGCTGGAAATCGTGCGTGTCGAACAACCCAAGGGCGTCATTGTGCAATACGGCGGTCAAACACCGCTTAAGTTGGCCCGTGAACTGGAAGCCTGCGGCGTGCCGATTATCGGCACCAGTCCGGATGCCATCGACCGCGCCGAAGACCGCGCCCGTTTCCAGCAGGCGGTTGAACGCCTGGGACTGAAACAGCCGGACAACGCGACGGTGACCACCATCGATGACGCGGTAGCTAAAGCGGCCACCATCGGTTATCCGCTGGTGGTGCGCCCCTCGTACGTTTTGGGCGGCCGGGCCATGGAAATCGTCAATGACGATGTGGATTTGCTGCGTTATTTCCAAACCGCGGTCAGCGTTTCCAACGATGCGCCGGTGCTGCTGGACCGTTTTCTCGACGATGCGGTGGAAGTGGATGTGGATGCCATCTGCGATGGCCAGCAGGTGCTGATTGGCGGCATTATGGAGCATATCGAACAAGCGGGCGTCCATTCCGGCGACTCCGCCTGCTCGTTGCCCGCCTATACGCTGAGCCAGGATATCCAGGATGTGATGCGCCATCAGGTGGAACAGCTGGCGTTCGAGTTACAGGTTCGCGGTTTGATGAACGTGCAGTTCGCCGTCAAGGCCAACGAAGTTTATCTGATTGAAGTGAACCCGCGCGCCGCGCGCACAGTCCCCTTTGTGTCGAAGGCGACCGGCGTGCCGCTGGCGAAAGTGGCCGCCAGGGTCATGGTGGGACAATCACTGGCCTCCCAGGGTATGTTCAAAGAAGTGATCCCGCCGTATTACTCGGTGAAGGAAGTGGTTCTGCCGTTTAATAAATTTCCTGGCGTCGACCCGATCCTCGGACCTGAAATGCGTTCAACCGGTGAAGTCATGGGCGTGGGCCGGACCTTTGCCGAAGCGTTTGCCAAAGCCATGCTGGGCAGTCAGTCGCATATGAAAAAATCCGGTCGGGCATTGCTCTCGGTGCGTGAAGGCGATAAGAGCCGGGTAGTGGATTTGGCGGCCAAGCTGTTGAAGCACGGCTTTGAACTGGATGCCACGCATGGTACCGCGGTGGTGCTGGGCGAAGCCGGCATCAATCCGCGACTGGTCAACAAAGTGCATGAGGGTCGTCCGCATATTCAGGATCGCATCAAGAACGGTGAATACAGTTATATCGTCAATACCACGGCCGGCCGTCAGGCTATCGCCGACTCCAAGCTGATTCGGCGTAGCGCGTTGCAATATAAAGTGCATTACGACACTACCATGAACGGCGGTTTCGCCACGGCCATGTCGTTGAATTCCGATCCCAAGGAACGGGTCATTTCACTGCAAGAGTTGCATCGTAAACTCAAAGGCCGTTAGCCAGGACACCACCGGGGGATGACGTTATCGGTCATGCTCCGGCGGTCTATGCGTCGGTCTGTAAGCCGGTTTCGACCGGTGATTCGCGGTCGTTCAATGCGTGCTCCTTGATAATCTGGCAGGCATTGATGCTAAAGGGCATATATCTGCTTGCGACCTAGAGGGGTTTGTGCTGGAATATGCGCATTATTTGACAAGCATTTATCAACATTCATGTTTTTAGCCGGAGACGATATGTCAGACAGTGACCCTAACCCTAGATATGGCTTTACCATTAGGGAAGCACGTTGATATTCGTCTCCGGCGCATAACGTCCGAATCTCCGAATACGCCAGCTTCCACTACTGTTATCAGGAAGCGTTGAGTTGGAGAGTGTTATGCCTTGTTTTTTACCTGCCATCCTGCCCGTTATGCGCCAAGGTTTTACTGATTTGCACAAGGGTGTTTTAGCGTTGTGCAAACGCTTGGTTCATCATTTCCGATTATTTTCACGAACGCCATTCACTGCCGATTGGGGGGACCGATTATCCCCGTCGGTGGTGTCCCCTGTCATTTTTGTCGTGCCAATCTGGGTTATTTACGTTTTTAGGCTTGTTTAGTAGTGGGTTTAACGATACGGACATATTTCTCAGGCATACCAAAGCAGTCTGTCGCTTGATTTGCGTGGGATGTGAGGTGTCGTTGCCTGAACGGTTTCATATCGTTGAGTTAAACAGTCCTTTAATGGTTCGGTGTTGCCAGCGAGTGACCCACTGCTAGGTTAAACATCAAGCGCTGACAAAATAGCGAAAAAAGCAGTTAAAATTTTTTTGTCTTAATGCACGTGTCGGAGTTTTTTTCATGCGTCTAAGCATCATTCCACCTTCATTGAATACCTCCGCATGGCGGTTATTGCCCAACCGCTGGGATTTCATCGCATTCCCGCTGATTATCTGCCTGATTTCAATGGCGACAGTGGGTTATCATCAATCCATGGAACCGATTTCGGTCTTAACCACCAAGACGATTTCACTTTCGCCGTCGATGTTGCCTGAATACGCCCTGCGCACCATTTTGCGCATGTTGGCCGCGATGGTGGCGTCGTTACTGTTTACGTTGATTTACGGCACCCTGGCGGCTAAAAGCCGACGAGCGGAGAAGGTGCTCATCCCGATACTGGATATTTTGCAATCGGTGCCCGTGCTGGGTTATATCTCTTTCACGGTCACCTTCTTTGTCGCCTTATTTCCCGGACGAGTAGCCGGCGCCGAGTGCGCCGCGATATTCGCCATCTTTACCAGTCAGGCCTGGAATATGACCTTCAGCTTTTACCAATCGCTGACGACCGTGCCGCGCGACCTGGTGGAAGTCTCCCGCAGTTTTCATCTCACGACCTGGCAGCGTTTCTGGAAGCTCGAGGTGCCTTATTCAATGCCCGGGCTCATCTGGAATATGATGATGTCGATGTCGGGGGGCTGGTTCTTTGTGGTGGCGTCGGAAGCGATTACCGTCGGCAACAACACCTTTGCCTTGCCGGGGATAGGTTCTTATCTGGCGCAAGCCATAACCCAGCGCAACCTGGGCGCGGTGGGTTATGTGATTCTGGTGATGGCGCTGGTGATCCTGGCTTATGATCAACTGCTGTTTCGCCCCCTGGTGGCCTGGGCGGATAAATTCCGCATGGAGAACACCGCTTCGGCCACCGCGCCGAGTTCATGGCTGCTCAATGTGGTGCATCAAACTCACCTGATTACGCAAATTTTGCGGCCGGTCGGCTGGATTTTATCAACGCTGGCCCGTATTCCATTTCGTTTGCCCGCCCTACATGTGCCTGGCGGCAAACCCGGTAAAAGCGTTGAGCGCCAGCCATCGAAAATCGTCGATGGAATTTGGGCGCTGATTGTCTTGCTGATTACGCTGTACCTGGCCTGGCGGGTTATCGCCTATGTGCGTACCGGCGTCGGACTGGAGGATATCTGGCACGTATTGACGCTGGGCTTTTATACGTTGATCCGGGTCTTACTGTTGATTTTGGTCGCTTCCTGCATCTGGGTGCCGCTGGGCGTGATGATAGGGCTGCGGCCGGCATTGGCGGAAAAAGTCCAGCCGATCGCCCAGTTTCTGGCGGCATTCCCGGCCAATTTGCTTTTCCCGGTATTCGTGGTGGTTATCGTTACCTATCACTTGAATCCCGATATCTGGTTATCGCCGCTGATAATCCTCGGTACGCAATGGTATATCTTGTTTAATGTCATCGCCGGCGCCAGCGCTTTCCCCAACGATTTCAAGGAAGCCGCAACCAATTTCCGTATACGCGGCTGGCAGTGGTGGCGCAAGATCATATTGCCCGGCATTTTTCCCTATTATATTACCGGCGCGATTACCGCCTCCGGCGGCGCCTGGAATGCCAGTATCGTTTCGGAGTTCGTTACATGGGGCAATGACAAAGTGGTGGCGCATGGCCTGGGAGCCTATATTGCCCAGATGACGACGGCTGGCAATTTCCCGAAAATTATCTTGGGCATTGCGGTGATGTCGCTGTTTGTCACGTTATTCAACCGTCTGCTGTGGCGTCCCTTGTATGCCTACGCCGACGCAAAACTGCGCATGGACTGATCGGCCGTCAGGTCGGAATTTTTTTACGTTATGTTAATAGTGAGATTTATCACATGCGAATTTCAACAATGACGCCGGCAAATGAGCTCTTGCGTGTCGATCATGTTCGCCGGGGGTTCAATAAGTCCCAGGGCGAATTGTTAGTCCTGGATGATGTCAACCTGCACCTCAATGAAGGCGAGATCGTCGGTTTGCTGGGCCGTTCCGGATCGGGCAAGTCCACTTTGTTGCGTATTATCGCCGGGTTGATCAGCCCCACCGACGGTACGGTAACCTATCAGGGCGAGTCTTTGTCGGGACCGGCGGAAGGCGTGGCCATGGTCTTTCAGACGTTCGCCTTGTTCCCTTGGCTGACCGTGTTGCAGAATGTCGAGGCAGGACTGGAAGCGCTTGGCGTCGACCCCCATGAACGTCGTATCCGGGCGCTTGCTGCTATCGACTTGATCGGACTGGACGGTTTTGAGAACGCCTATCCGCGCGAATTATCGGGCGGGATGCGTCAGCGCGTCGGTTTTGCCCGGGCGCTGGTGGTTGAGCCCGCGCTGTTGCTGATGGACGAACCTTTTTCCGCGCTGGATGTGTTGACCGCAGAAACCCTGCGCACTGATTTGCTTGATCTGTGGAACGAACAGCGCCTGAAAATCAAATCGGTATTGATTGTGACGCACAACATCGAAGAAGCCGTGTTCATGTGCGATCGGATCTTGGTGCTTTCATCCAATCCGGGACGCGTAACCGGCGAAATTCAGGTGCCTTTCCCTCATCCGCGTAATCGCCTTGACCCGGCCTTTCGCCGCCTGGTGGATGATATCTATGCCCGGATGACCGCCCGTGCGACGCCCGGCGAGAACCGTAAAGAGTTGGAATTGGGCACCCGGTTGCCCCCGGTTTCCACCAACCTGATGGCCGGTCTCATCGAAACGTTGGCGATGCCGCCATACAATGGCATGGCGGATTTGCCGGAAATCGCCCGTACCCTGCATCTGGAAGTGGATGATTTGTTCCCGGTGCTGGAAATGCTGCAATATCTGGGTTTTGCCGATGTGCAAAAAGGCGATGTCCAATTGACCCAGTCGGGTAAAGTTTTTGCCGACTATGGCACCCAGGAGCGCAAGCAAATGTTTGCCGAACATTTATTGCGTTCGGTACCGCTGGCGGCCCGCGTTCGGCAAGTGTTGAACGAACGGCCGAGCCATCGTGCGCCGCGGGTGCGGTTTGAAGAAGAACTGAACGATTTCTTGCTGGACAGCGCCGCCGCCGAGACGGTGGATACCATTATCAACTGGGGCCGTTACGCGGAAATATTTTCTTATGACGATCAGGCCGAAACGTTTAGCCTGGAGGATGTCGAAGCCTAGCAATGGGTTTGCGTTCCGTTGACGGGCCGATGACAGCCAGGGAGAATCGCCGCCCTGGCTGTGGTTGCAATGCGTCTTGGCCGCCGCCGATGATCGCGTTGCCGTGCTATTCCTAACGGCAAGCCAGCGAGCACCGGGGCAAAACTGCGATTTATCCCAGCGCCACCTTGATGCCAAGGGCTATCAATGCGCCGCCCAGCAGTTTATCCACCCGTTTTTGCGTCTTGGCCAGCCCACGTCGAACCGGGCCGCTTTGCATCAAGACAACCAGCAGTGGCCACCAAATCAGCGCCAGTCCCCAGATAATGGCGGCGTACCAGAGTTTTTCGCCGACGCCCGACTGAACTTGCAGCACCTGGGTAAATACCGCGATAAAAAACAGCGTTGCTTTGGGATTAAGCAAATTGCATAAATATCCTTGCAGGAAGGCGGATCGCAAACTCACTGCTTGCAGGGGTAAATGGGTCGTATTCAGTTTGCCGCCGTCTCGCGACAATAAAGATTGAATGCCAACCCCAATCAAATATACCGCTCCGGCGTACTTCAATAGGGTAAACAACCAGGGCGTGGTGGTGATCACCACCGCCAGTCCCGCGACGCAATAAGACATATGCGTGGCAACGCCGCAAACAACGCCGGCGGAAGTCATCATGGCCGCTTTGCGTTGATAGCGTGCGGCGTTTTTAATCACCAAAAAGAAATCCGGACCAGGGGAAAGCATCCCGAGGGTGGCGATAGCGGCCACAAATAGCGAGGTTTCGAGCATAAACTTTCCCGATGATAAACTGAGCGATAAAAAGAGATAATAGCAAAAGCCAGGGGCGCCGCGTGTCATGGCATGTTGATTGGCGGGGCGGTAATTCATTGATGATTACCGGGACCGCTAATGGCCCGATAATTAGAGCATATCCTCTTGGTAAAAACCAGGTTCAGGACCGTGTTCGCCGCCAAGTACGGCTTGCTGACCCTGGGCTTACGTGCTAATTAAATACCTTCTTATTCTTCTGGGGTTCAAAAGCGCATGGAGCATCACAGTGATTGAAGATTTATCCCATGAACGCCAACGAGAGATTACCCGGGTTTGTATCGAGTGTGCGTTACTGCTGCTGCAATATGGCGCCGAAAGTATGCTGGTGGAACAACTATCGACCCGCTTGGGCCGGGCGTTGGGCGTTGACCGGGTGGAAAGCGCTATTTCGGCCAATGCCATAGTATTAACCACCATTCTCGATGATTATTGTCTGACCTCTACGCGTAAAAATCAGGATCGCGGCATTAATATGCATGTGGTCACTCAGGTGCAGCATATCGTTATCATGACGGAACACCGTTTGCTGGATGTCGCCGACGTGACCAAGCGATTAGCCAATATTAAACCGTTGCGTTATCCCCGCTGGCTAATGGTAATGATTGTCGGGCTTTCGTGCGGATGTTTCAGCCGTTTGAACGGCGGCGGCTGGGATGCTTTCGTCGTGTCGTTTTTTGCCAGCGGTATGGCGATGTATGTCCGTCAGGTATTGACCGCCCGGCAAATGAACCCGCTGATTAATTTCTGTATTACCGCGTTTGTCGCCACTTCCGCTTCAGGTTTACTGATGCGATTGTCGCTCTTTCAAAGCGTATCGCTGGTGGCCATGCCGGCCAGCGTTTTATTGCTGGTGCCTGGCTTCCCGCTGATCAATGCGGTGGCGGATATGTTTAAAGGCCATGTGAATACCGGTCTGGCGCGTTGGATGATGGCCAGCCTGCTTACGCTGTCTATCTGTATCGGCATTGTGCTGGCCATGGTGGTGTGGGATTTTAAGGGGTGGGTATGACTTTGCTCATGGCGTTGTTGGAGGACATGTTGTTGGCGTCTGTGCCGGCGCTGGGGTTCGCCATGGTGTTTAACGTTCCCAAGAAAGCCTTGCGTTATTGCGCTTTGCTGGGTTCCATTGGTCATGGTTCGCGCATGCTGATGATGCATTATGGACTGAATATTGAATGGGCCTCGCTCTTGTCGGCCATCTTGATTGGCATTATCGGCATCCAGTGGTCCCGCTGGCTGTTGGCTCACCCCAAAGTATTTACCGTGGCGGCGGTGATTCCGATGTTTCCCGGCATCGCCGCGTATAGCGCGATGGTCACCGCGGTGCAAATCTCTCATCTGGGTTATAGCGAGGCACTGATGGGAACATTGGTTACGCAGTTTCTACGGGCCAGTTTTATCGTCGGCGCATTATCCATCGGCCTCTCGTTGCCCGGGTTGTGGCTGTATCGCAAACACCCAAGTGTTTAGTGCGTAATGACAGGGAATGATCAACGGCTGGTGTGGCAAATTCTGATTTTTGTGACCTGAACGGGTAGTCGCTATCGACGGTTGCGGACAGTTTACGTATAGTGGCTGCAATTTTGTTGCCTGTAAGAGTATTTATGATTATCAGTCTGATTGCCGCTCTGGCTGTGGATCGCGTCATTGGCCTTGAAAACGCCATGCCGTGGCATTTACCCGCCGACCTGGCCTGGTTTAAGCGTAATACCTTGAATAAACCGGTGGTTATGGGCCGTAAAACCTATGCTTCGCTCGGGCAGCCGTTGCCGGGACGTCGTAATATTGTGCTGAGCCGACATCCGGCTGATGATGATCGCGTCATTTGGGTGAGTTCAGTGGCAGAAGCGCTGATGGCCGCCGGTGAATCCGAGGAAATTATGGTCATTGGCGGAGGCAATATTTATCAGCAATTCTTACCGCGGGCGAATCGGTTGTATTTGACCCATATCGACGCGGAACTGGATGGCGATACTTATTTCCCGGACTATGAACCGGATCAATGGCAATCCGTTTTCAGCGAGTTCCATGATGCCGATGAAAAAAACAGCCACAGTTTTTGTTTTGAAATACTGGACCGCCGGTAATCCGGCGGTTGTGCTGATTTAACTTTTAGCTAAATTCGTTATCATTTTAATAAATCAAAGCTCAGTGGTTTCTACATTCTCTTGGGACAAGATGGATTCTATATCGAGGGATTCAATCGAGTTATTTAAGTTTAAAAAGGGTTTGTTAGACTTTTTATCGACTGTATTTTTGGGATATAAAAAAGATCCAACAGGCTCTTTTTCAGCGGAGACTTCTGATTTACTCTCGGCCCCTTTATTCACCTTTGATGTGGTGCCGCTGACATCGTGTGCACTCTCGTTATTGTTAAATGTTATTTCCTCGTATATCTCTTCGTTAATTACTGGGAGTCCGACCGGTTCGGCATAAATCGGTTGACCGAGGGTATCATTGACGATGGCATACTCGTTCGGAATGATTATACCTACTCTGGGACCTGGTGGTAATTGTGGCGGTGAGTCTTGGTTGTCTGCGATGACGTTGCCGTTTTTGCTTGTTTCGCCATACTCATTGAGTTTGATATAGAAAGTTGGAAAAGAGATTTTATTTATACTGTTTTCAATAGGTTTCACAAGGTTTTTTATTTCATAAATCATGTTTATCAGACAGTGGAGCCCGTTTTTTGTTTTGCCTTTTCTGCTATCGGTTTTATTGACGG
>Ga0255352_1000019_pt1 | contig 88193 bp, 74 predicted proteins | sample HBST0metaG_FD_189939 | JGI IMG/M metagenome (GOLD analysis project Ga0255352, IMG submission 189939) | Peat soil microbial communities from Stordalen Mire, Sweden - H.B.S.T0 | ecosystem: Environmental > Terrestrial > Soil > Wetlands > Peat | place: Sweden: Norrbotten County, Stordalen Mire...
GTCACCGCGTCCGTCGCAAACACCAGCGACTTACTTCAAACGACCCTATCGAAACTGCCCCGGCCGGAATAACCCGGCTCAATCCTGCTTCGTCTGCCGGGGCAGTCCCGATAGGGATCTATCGTTTACCGGGAGTAATCAGTCACAGAAGCGGTCGATGTCTTTTTGAATTCTTTGCTTAAGAATGGGGTCGTAGGCGGTCGTGATGGCACGACGGGCGAAAGCACAGGCGGCTGTGGGTTGCTGGCTCGTGTGGGCTATGAGCGCGCGCGTCGCAAGGATTTTTGCCATCAGGTTTCCGTGCAATTCAGGGTTCGCTTTCCACTGCGGTTGGAGGATGCGTTCCGCCTCGGTGGCGTGCATCTCAGCCTCCTGCATCCGCCCCGCTGAGCCTTCGAAGCTGGCAAGGTTGTTCAACGTTGTGGCTACCAGTGGCAGAAATGCCTCTGGGTTGTTTATTGAGAGGTTGCGGTAAATAGCGAGCGCCGAGCCGAATGCGTTGTCCGCCTTCTGGGGACGCTGGGTGTCGCCATACAAGATCGCGAGGTTGTTTAACGTCATTGCAACGTCGGGCCTATATCTGTCCGGATTAATCTCGGCGAGCTTCTTATAGGTTATGAAGGCCTTGCGAAGAGCCAATTCCAGCTCCCGAAGGTGTTCGGTTTCGCTGTACAGAGCCGCAGAGTTGTTCAGGGTACGGGCAACATATTGCAGATATTCGTTTGGATTATCCTCGGCCAGGGTTTCGAAAATAGCCAGAGCCTCTTTGTAAGCCTTCTCCGCCTCTTGAGGGCGCTGGCTGTTCCGGTATAGTACCGCGAGGTTAATTAGCGTAATCGCTACACCGGGTAAGTATGTCTCTACCTTTATTTTGGAGAGTTCGCGGTAGGTGGCGAGTGCCTCGTCATACGCTTGTTCAGCTTCTCGGGGTCGTTGGGTGTCATTGTACAGTACTGCGAGATTATTCAGCGTAGTGGCTACGCCGGGCAGATATACACCTGGATTTTTCGCAGCAAGTGTGCGGTAGAGATCGAGTGCCTCCTGACCAGTCCGCCCCGCCTCCTTAAGGCGCTGGTTTACGCGGTACGCGACCGAAAGGTTACACAGTACGGTGGCGCGATCTGATGGCTCCGTGTAAGCGCGAAGCAGCGTTTCGTAGGCTGCAATGGCCTCGTTTAAATGGTTTAGCTTTTGCGCGATAACTGCGTATTGGAAGCCATAGTCCGGTTTGTTATCGAGCTCCCAAGCCTCCCGGTAGGCGTCGAGGGCTTGGGGCCAATCGAAGCGAAGCTCGCAGATAATGCCTAGCTCATAGAGATCACGCGGCAGCTTCATTAACTCCGATCGACGCTTCTCCACCTGTTTGAATTTGAGACGAAGAGCCCCGTCTATGTCGCCTGCATCGAGAAGTAACGAAATTTCGACTTCAGCAGGCTCGGAGGAGCGCAAAGCGAGTTGCTCCTGAAGTCTTTGAAGTTTCTGGGTTAGCTCTTCAATCTCTCGTTCCTTTTCCTGCAAATCCTGTACTATTTGCTTATTCCCGCTGCGGGCTTTCTCTTTCTCATAGAGGAACTTGACCATCTTGCGAGTCTCGATTGTGTTTTCATCAATGCGAGATAGCAGTTTACTTTGGTATTCCCGGAAAGCGAGTTCAGCCTCGTTCCAGGCATGCCTGTACTCATCCCTAACAATGAGGGCGTAAAAGTTCTCTTTGAATAGTTCAGGAAGCCGGACACTAAGTTCCTTGATGAGCGTTACGGGGGCGACGCGGCTTTTTAGGTTTAGCGATAGGCTCTTCTGCCGCATGGCAGTGCCTTGAGCGTCGAGACGTTCCATCGTGCGGGAAAAGAGGTTGTCCAGGTTTTCCGGGACGAGTCTAGCGGTATCGATTTCCTCAAGCCGCAATGGGATAGAGGCTTTAAGGTACAGGTCCCAATTCGAAAACCAATCCTCGTACTCTATACCTGCTTGGAGACGAATCGCGGAGAGACTGAGACGGAGTGACTCGCGGTAGACGGATTCCAAGTTAGGCGCCGATTTCTTGAGTTTCTCGACAAGGGAGTCCGTGCCAGTTTCGAGGAGTTTCTTTGCGGCTTCTTCTCCGAACTTGTCTACATATGTTCCAATTAATTGCGCCGCAGGTTCGCCGAGGGCCTCTCCGATGACCGCCCCTAACGCGCAGCCAAGCGGGCCAGCGACAGCGGCCCCGAGTCCGGCGGCGGCAACGCGGATGGCTGCCTTTGTCAACGGGTTTGAGCTGTCCGGGGCCATTGCCGACTCGATCCCCAATTGGATGCCGAAGTAGAATTAGCCCAATGTTAACCGATCTGACCTAAGGTCGCGAAGTGCAGCTTGGGGCGAGACCAAGAATCAGTCCCCTGAAGTCGCCAAGGCTTCTGGAATCTGGCAGAATGCCTGCCAATAAAAAACATGATACTGCGGCGCTTATCCAAGGTTCATCCCCAAGCCGATTCCTAGCGGGACAGAGGCATTCTGAGCAATTCTGAGTGCAGAAGTCTTGGAAACGTCAGCACTGAGCTGCGGGGCGAGCTTGGCGAAGTTGTCGGTGAAGATAGTCGCCTCGTGGCTGGCGCGAGAGACGGAAACGTAGCCAAAGCGAGAGTTGATAAGGTCCGGGTGAACGCCGGTGTCAGCGTTCACGAGCACGCGCTCGGCAGTGAGCCCCTGGGAGCTGTGGCTGGTGACAGCGTAGCCGTGGTCGAAGTGACGATGTTCAACGGGATCGAAATCGACCTCGCTGCCGGAGTCGAGGTGGGCCTTGATTCGAGTATTGCCGCGTCCATCGGGCGCAATGGAATCGATGACGGCCAGGTCGCGGTTGGCGACGCCGAGCGTCTTGTCGGGCGCAGTGAATTGGATTCGGTCGCCAGCGGAAAACTCGCGGTCGATCTCGCGATAGACGCTGACGCCTGAGAGTCGGCGCGGATCGTAGGTAACACCCTCACCATTGGCCTTTCTCACTGAAAGCAGGTTATCCGCAGGGTTGACGCCGACAACCGTGCCGTAGCTGCCTGCATCAATACTGACGGCCTTGCTGCCACGGGCGTAGCGGACAATATCCCCGGCTTCATAACGGTTTGCCCAGGTACGTTCCGCGCCGGTCATGTCCTGGCGCGGAACGAGTACGCGGAAGTTCCGGTCGTCTGGGGCGAGGGTGCCATTGGCTTTCAGTTCCTCCCGCACCGCAACATTCAATGCCCGACGCGAAGCGTTGTCGGGCGAAACAATCAAAGTCTTTTCCGGTGATTCGACATAGGCATGTGCAATGGCGCGAATGCGTTCCTTGGCATCCGGAATCTCCCGGATGCGGCCTTGCCGCTGGAGGGATTCGAGGGCGCCGGAAATGTCGCCCTTGGCAAGCTGCTCGACGGCGGACTTCAAAGCCGGGTCTTTCTGGCGAACAATCTCGTCGAGCTTGGCCGTGCGCATCCCGGCTTCCTGCAACTGCTCGAATGGACGGCCAGCCTCGACGCCCTGATGCTGGCGAACGTCGCCGATGAGCAATACCCGGTCCTGCGGTCCGAGCCGTGCGAGGAAATCCCGCATTTGGTTGGTGCTTGCCAGACTCGACTCATCAACAAAGTAGAAATGCCGTTGGGCTGGCGCATTGGAATCTACGGAGCACGCAAGGAACTTTTGCAGCGTATCGGAGACGACGCCTGCGTCATTGAGTTGGCGCGCGGCGCGCGAGGTCGGGGCAAAACCGCGCACGGCGTAGCCTTCCGCTTCTGCTGCGCCGCGGATCGTCGATAGTACGGTCGTTTTGCCGGTTCCAGCAAATCCTTGAAGTCCCTGAATGCGATTCGGCGAACTCAGCACATCCTCAATTACGCTCTTCTGCGCACGATTCAAGTGCGTGTGCTCATCGGAAACGGCGATTGCCTGTTGCCGGGACAGAACCGACTCGATCTGATTCTGCCCCTCGCCGACACGGCGCACGATCTCCTGCTCGGCGGCGATGGTTTTGGCGGTGGTGAACTGGCGCGCCGGTGTGTTCCCGGCACGGTCCACAATTTTGAATTCCCCGGAAGCAAGCCTGGCGTTGAGGTTGGCGCGAACCTGGGCGTAGGTGACCTCGCCCATGCCGCGCCGGAGGCCGTCGCGCATCAGAAGGCGCTCGTCGATGACTGCTTCGCGCTCAAAGTTCTTGTCGCGGGCGAATGTCAGGGACTCCTGCGCACGATTGTCCGGAATCGTTGTCTGGACCTTATTCTGCATCCGTTCCCGCGCCGCACGGACGACGGTCGCAGGCTGATTGCCGTACTGGGAAGCCAAGCGCCGGTGGGCATCAAGCACTTCCTTGGGCGACAGAATTTGTTTCCTGTCCCGTGTGGAATGAGCGGCAATCTGCGCTGACTCGTAGCCCTGAACGCCGTTGCGCTCCATGTATTCGCGGATTTGCTGGCTGCGCGGACTGGAGGCGTCAAGGTACTCCTGCGAGTAGCCCTTGATCTCTGGCGCTCCGCTCTTGCCCGGCTCGATTTCATAACCAAGATTGCGGAGCCGGTACATCAGTTCCGACTGGTAAACCGCCGTGGCGTACTGCTGAGAGGCGAAGAGACTCTGCGGCTGGAGCGCCCGCGCCGTGCTGTCGGTGCGCTCGGTCATATTGAAGATGACAGCATGGGTATGAAGTTGCGGCGCGGCATAGCCGTTGACGGGCCGGGCAGTGTCATGCTCGAACTTGGCGGCTGCAAATTTGCCGGTGGTTTCGGGCGGATGATTGCCGCCGATCCGCGCCTGGGTGTAGTGCTCAAGCTCCGAGAGCGCGACGGTAACAGCCTCGCGGTGGGCAAAGCGCACCCGTTCATCGCTGCCGACAAGGGCGGTCAGCGATACCGACTTGGGTGCGCTGAAGGTTGCGTCCCATCCGGCACGATGTCCAACCGCTTTTACAGTTTTGCCATCGGCGGCTTGATATTGAAGGGACTGGCGGTGACGCACGAGCTGGTTGCCAGTTGCCGGGTGCTGCCCCTCGGAGAGCCGGACGAACTCCTCGGCTCCGACAGCCCCAGTAAGGCCGAACTTTTCGGCGAGTTGGCCTTGCCATTCGCCGGTCACAGTCTCTCCACGGCTCCAATAACTCTGGTCTGGAGAGGTGAACTCCTTGGAGTGATATGTCTGGGCCTGGCTCGCGGAAAGTGGCTTGGAGATAGTCAGCATGATTACACCTCAACCTCTCAGAATGAGATTCTGTCGGTCTTCCGTATCAGGAGCGATGGTCGGCTCCGGCTCGATCTGCTGCACAACGGGCATCGTGTTGGGCTGCGCCGAAGGAGAATCTTCGGGAGCTTGTTTCAATTCAGGATTCGGCTCGGCACCGCGCACGCGCGCCGGATCATAAGGCAACTTGTCGTCGGGCCGCTCGCGCAATTCAAAACCCTCGGCAACTTCCGGCATATTGAAGTAGGGGAAAGAAAACCGCGTCACGTAGTTCTGGTACTTCATATAGGCGTGGAGATCGGCGAGACCGGCAATTTCCGATTCCAGAACCAACTGCTCGACCTGCCGGTCGAGGGCGAAGTTCCGGCCTGCGCGGGTGCCGTCGAAGTGGGTCTCGCGCAGCCGCTCGATTTCGACCTTGCCGATGAACTTCGAGACCCATTCCCCGGCATTCGGTTCCTTGGTCGTGAGCCAAACGCTGGTCGCCGGCTGCGAGAGCATGACCTCGGCCAGATGTCCGTACAGGTATTCAAGCTGGGCCTTGCCCTGGAAGCCGAGGACCACAGGGTTATTGCTCTTGCGGGCCTCGGTGATGGCCGTGTGGAGTTGCGGAAGTTTCTGCAAGCTCGCCAACTCGTCGATGACAAACCAGACACGTTTCTGCGCAGCGGTTGGCTCATTGAGCAGGCGCAAAACGAGCCAATCGATCCACAAACTCTGCAAGGGCCGAAGCGCTTCCCGCTCTGCCGGAAGCGAGGTCAGAAAGATCCACCCCTGACGTTTTTCGGCCCACTCGGTTGCCGTCCATACACCATTGGCTTCACTCTTTTTCGGCAGTAGCCGGAGACTGTCTGCAACGAGACCCAGCGACGCGAGAACACCGGCGCGCTGCTGGTGCGCCTGCGGGTCGATCAGGTGCGCGTGCTCGGTGCCCTGGACTCTGCGGTCAATCTCCTCCGGGTTCGACATCCACTGGACAAGTTGATCGGGCGTTGGCCCATAGGCCATCAGGAAAGCAAAGATTTTCTGCGGCGATTCGATGAAGAACTCGCCCTTTTTGTCCTGCGGCGGCTGGAAGAGCGAGACAGCCAGGGCCTTGGCTTCCGAGCGGCTGCGCAACTCTTCCGCCGGTCCCCAATACGGGCAGCGCCGGTCAAGGGGATTGAGGAGAATGTCGCCGCGCGCCGGGTCATAGAAGCGCTTCACATACTCGCGTGCCGGATCATAGACAATGGCTGAATCACCCCGGCTCTGTACCTGCCGTAAGAGCTGAAACATCAGAGCAGATTTGCCGGCACCCGTGTCGCCGATGATCTGCATATGCTGGGCTTCGGCGCGAGCCGGGATGCGTAGCATCTTGTGCATCCCATCGATCTTGAAGCCGATCCCGTCCCCCTTGACGACACGGTTGAACTGGCGTGGCGTCAGCATCTCCGGGCCTTTGAGACGCCGCCCGTAGCGGAGCTGTTTCTGTCGTTTCACATCCTTCAGGACCGCAAGCGGCAGAAGAATCAGAAAGACCACCAAGCCGCCGATCAGCGGTGGCCGGAAGAAGGCGGGCAAACTGGTTCCGCTATAGACAACATCCTTCATGTAATTGTTCAGTCGAACGTCGGAAAAACTGCGCAGCGGACCACGAAAAAGAAGCGTGCATCCATGCAGCAGAGCATCTGCTGAGAGCGTGAGCGGAATGGTTTTGCCATCCGGTTCTGGAGTCCTGCCCAGCATTACGTCGGCGTTCTGCGCGGGCCGCGGCGGAAGTCCGCTACCCGCAACGAAGAGCACACGGTAGTTGCTCCGGTGAGTTTTGCTGAACGCGCCAATCACCGAGGTCCGCTCATAGAGCGGCAGGTAATATCGCTGTAAGGGTGTCGCACCAAAGCGAATCCAGCCGCAAACGAAGAAGAAGGTCAGCACGGCGGAAAGGAACGCCGCGCTGTAAGCATAGATCGGAATCTGATAAGGCCAGACAATCGATTCCTTACGTCCCCATGTCGTGTTCTGCATACGGCTACCTCCTGCGCTCAGACGCAAGTTTTCCGGCCAACTCGTACTTGGCCGCGCCGATCTCGTCGAGCAGTTTGTCGAACGTTTCCGGTGTCAGCTTCTGGCCTGCGGCCAAAGGGCGAAGCACATTGACAAGAAGCAAACGGATGCCAAGGACTTCCGCCAGTGCCGCGTTGTTCCTGGACGTGCTTTGCAGTTGGGCCAGAATCACATCGCGTATCCACTGACTACGCGCAATGCCGTGGGACTCTGCGAATTTAGTTACAGCGTTCCCTTCTTCTTTTGTCAGCTTGGTGGTGACCGGATAGACACGAAGAGCCTCCCGATCGCAGCTTGTTTTCTTCACGGATTCTGCTTTCAGAATTGTCATATGGACCTCGCATTTCTCGGGTGCACCCAAGTGCACCTGAAATCGTTATGTCGTTGAGTCCGCAACAAGTGCACCGTGGTGCACTTGCATGAACCTTCCAGGGGTGGAGTGTCTAAATTCTTCCGGTGCGTAGCACCGTAGTGGCATTGCCACCCCAGTAGGCGCGGGATCATACCTTCGATCCTGCCGCGATTGCTGGTGTTTGGAAAGCCGATTGAGCCACTGAAACCGGTTTTCTTCGAGACGGTTCGGCGGGCTCATTGGCGGCTGGCCGACGCACACGCAACGTGGGCGTGATCCGCTGGGCTTCAGGCAACTTCAGGAACTCCTGGAAGTCGCGGTCTTTGGAGAAGACATAGGCGAGCGCCTGGTCGGTTACTTCATCCGCTGTCGCATGGATGAATGCGGCGTATTGGTCGAGCTGTAATGCAGTCGTATCCGTCAACCGAACGGACGCGCTGACATAGCGGGTTTGGACGACTTCAAGCAGTGGCATATCGAGCCTCCTTTGGGCTGTGGATTCAGGCCGTCTTCCGACGGGTAATCATGCGTTGGGCTGTGGCCGCAATCTCGCGCGCACGAGCAGAGTTTAGTGCGGGGGAAAGCTCGAAGCGGCGGCGGACTTCGAGCATGGTGATAACGTCGTCGATGGGGATGCCATCGGCCAGGCAAAGGCGGGCCGATGCAACATCGACGGTTCGTTGGCTGTAGTAAAGAGGGGCGGGTTTGTCGGCACGGCGCGAAGCAAGCTCTCGCGTCAGCTTCACAGCATCCTTGCCGTGTGCCAGTTGGTCGCAAACCCAGGCCCAATCCGCTTCCGAATGAGAATGCTTCTGTGCTGGCGATTTCCGTGCGTGACCGCGCAGCGGCAGCACGGAATAATCGGCCACTTCATCAAGCCGGAAGTCGGCTGGACCGTAGGTCGCGTCGGACGGGTATTCGACCGCGACAAGATGAGCGGGAGAATATTTCCGGTTGTAGAACCCGGGGATGCGAAGCACCCGGTTTCGGTCGGTGCAAGCGGGATCGCCGCCGAAGGCTTGGGCGATCAGCTTGAGCGTCTGTTCCTGCTGCTCGAAATCGAAACCAGCGACACGCCAAAGAGCCTGATATTTACTCGGCGAAGTCGTGATAATCTCTGTGGGAACTGGCACCGCATCCGAGGCCTGCAGCGCGGCGAGCCGGGCGTCGCCGTCCTCATCGATGTCAATATAGACGTGCCGAACGGAAGCAATGCATTCTTTGGTACGCTTCTTGCTGCCGGGGCGGAGCGGATTCGCAGAGACGTAGATGTTCGCGCCGTTGTCGTTCTCATAGGTAAGCCATGCCATATAGCGCGGCGCGAGAACTTGTTCGAGCATGACCACGCGCTGCTGTGGCCGGGGCGTATCTTCCCGGCGCAGCAAAAGCGCAATCGTTTCGCTCGATGCGAAGCTGCGGGTGAGGAAGTTGGCGGCGACTTGGTTCATGTCTTGACCTCTCAAGAACTCGATTCCACGGGCCATTGTCAGTAGGAAAGCCCGGCGTGTGCCGGGCTTTCTTGCGTGAAGGGGACAGGGCCTATTCGGCCCCGTCCTCGGAGGGAATCTCCTGCTCGGCTTCCTGTTCTTCCGCGGCGGCCTTTTCCGCGCGGTCGAGCTTGAGGATGGAGGTTACTCGAATGGTGTCGGTACGCACCGGCTTCTTCGCCTTCTTGGGCGTGTACTCGGTGTGGCGAATCTCACCCTCGACCTGCAAGTGCGCGCCCTTCTTGAGTGTGGCCGCGAACTCGCTGAACTTGCCGAAGACGATGCAGCGATGCCATTCGGTGTGCGAGATGTACTCGCCGGACTCTTTGTCCTTGTAAGAGGTCTTGGTGGCGATGGAGAAGGTAGTGAACTTCTGGTTGTTCTTGCCGGTACGAACTTCGGCGTCGCCGCCCAGGTAACCGATGAGAGTTGCGCGATTCAGATACATTGTGAGTCTCCTGATTTAAATTCCCGATCTGCTCGGGTCACACCTAGCGAAGCTATGCGAGTGGGCGCGACTCCCAAGCGCCAAGCCGTGCATTCTGGAGCAGGGGCCCAGACTCGCTCTGGGAGAGGAGTCCGGAAAGCAGAACGGCGCAGTGCCGCCGGGCGTCGCAAAAGCCCCGAAGCAGTGACCGAGCAAGTGAGGAATTGATCCGGGGAGACTCGCATCTGGACCAAGCAAACTCCCGCTTCCTGGCGATGCCGTAGACCTTATTACCGGCAAAACCAGATTCACACTTTCCATCTCCAGACCTCGGGACAAAGAGCCGCATCTCACACCCGGTATCGCGCGTCTGCTGTTCGGCGCGGCCACGCTCAAGAGCGCACAACAAGGATGAGATTCCGTTTGCTCCATCGTGCCCAAGAAGGCTTCTCATAGCCGTACCTCCAATTCGCATTTCCATCTGCTCAGTCCGCGCAGAAATTCACGCCGCCGCCGTAGAGGAAGCTCGGTAGATTTCCTCCGTCTCGAAGGACTGGTCCGCGTGGCTGTATCCCTTCACGGTGATTAGCTCGCGTACCCTGCGTCGACCCGTGGAATTGCGTTCGCAGTAGAGGACATAGTCCACTGCCTTGCCGGTTTGCGATCGGATGAATTGCTGGTTCAGATTCGTCCTGGCGCTGAGCGCCATATCCGCCAGCCGGTCGAGCGCGTCTACGGCTGAATCCGCATGTAAAGTCGAGAGCGTTCCGCCGTGGCCTGTGTTCATCGCTTGCAGCAGGTCATAGCCGCACTCGTCGCGGATTTCGCCCATGATGATTCGGTCGGGACGATGCCTGAGAGCCGCCGCAACCAACTGGCTCGGAGTCACGGCAACCTGGCCGGGAATCGCCGCAACGGCTTCCCAACGAACGGCGTTGGGATGAGCAATCTTCAACTCGGCTGGCTGTTCGATCACAATCAACCGCTCGTACATGGGAACGTGGTCGAGTAGAGCCTTCATCAAGGTTGTTTTGCCTGAGCCGGTTCCACCGGCAATAATGCCGTTCTTCCGTGCTCCAATCAGCCCCACAACTGTATCCCGAACTTTGGCGGGTAAACTGCCTGATGCCACAAGTTCATCCGAGGTGAACCAGCGGTTGAATTTGCGCACGGTAAAGGTCGGCCCATTGATGGATGACGGCGGGCCGACAACGGCCACGCGCGAACCATCGGGCAAGCGCGTATTAAGGATCGGATTCTGGCCTGTGAGGTCCTAGCCAAGAATGCGCGCTACGCGCTCAATGGCCGCTTGCAGCCGCTCGTTCGTATACGGCTGCTTGAGTCGTATTTGTTCTACGACGCCGTTCCGGTCCGCGAACACGCCTGTCGTTCCGTTAATCATCAGATCGGAGATCGACGGGTCAAGCAGCAGTTCGCGCAGTTCCTCGGGAAAGAACGGCAGAATTAGTTCGTAACTCACTTCGTTCCTCCTGAGCCGGCAAGAGTCTCCCGCGCTGAACTCGTTCCTTTCGTTTCGGGTGAATTTGGATCGACAGAAATACGGTTTTCGTGGAACTCCGTGATCGTGAGGCCCAATGGATTGATGAACTCGTATTGCGGATAAATCCGGGACTGGTCGCTGACCTGTTTGGGGTTCAGATAGTAAGTGATGCTGAGCATCCAATGCTCTGTGCGGGGTTCGCGCGAGTTCAGCGCCGAGTAGAACCGGTCCACGGTCATCAGAGCCGTGCCGCGTGCTATGCGCGCGCCCTGGACCATTTCCTCGGACATGGACGTAATGGTCACGTTCTGGACCGCGACATCGCTCGATTCGATCTGACCTGCTGTAACTTGCGAAACCAGATGATTCTGGTTGTCGTCGGTCATCAAGCGCGATGCCAAAGCCTGCGATAGAAAGTAGTAATTGAGCGGGTATTTCTTGGCGATTACGTCGCGACTAACCGTGTAGCGGTAGTTGGCCCAATCAGTCAGATAGGTCCGGACTTCGCCTTCGCGCGGGCTGTAGTTGAGGTCGCTGTATTGAATCGCCTGGGCGCGGCCCATCTCGTCGATGCGAATGTAACGATTGGCAATCGGACGGCAAGCCAATGACAGGTTCATTCCCAACGAAGCGAGGAGCACAACCGTGCCACAGACAATGACGAAGCGGTATGCCTTCCGCTCGGCGTAGTGCGACGAATACACTTCGTTTCCAATGCGATCAACAAGCAGCGATTGCGTGGGCGTCAGAGACCGTTCAACGGAAGCTTCGCGTGTAGACATGATAGGGACTTGTCCTTTCCTTGAGGGTGAGAAACAGGTTCACGGTATAGATGAGGACAATGGCGAACAGCGCCGCTATCGCCAACAGCAATGCGCGGCGCAACGGCTTTGGAACTCCAAGCCGACGGAGAAGCAGGAAGCTGAAGAGAAAGGTCCACATACTCATCCCGCCATCATGGCGACAGAAGCTACGGCTCCGCCGGCCTTGGCTACGCTGTCTGCCATCCCCGCCGTACCGCCGAAGATCGCCTGCGTCATGCTGGGGATAAAGAGCAGGTTGATGATGAAGGCGATGAAGACCATCGTGCAGGGAATCAGATTTGCCAGCCACATCTCCATCGAATAGGTTCCGTTAAAGGTCTGCTGGATGAATGTGTTCAGGAACCCGTACCAGACGAAGATGAAAGCGGCGGCCACGGCACGGATCATCGCAAAGCTGAGCAGCACGTCGAGAAAGTGGAAGAACTTCCCTTGGAAGGTTCTGGTCATCAGCAGCGGAATGAACACCGGTCCAAAGAGCGCCGTGACGCCATAAAGGATGAACGAACTGCAATTGATCAGGAACAAGATCGCAGATGCCAAGCCGAGCAATGCCTGCACAAAGAAGTAGCAAAGGATCTGCACTGGAGCGGTGAGAGACGGCATGGCGGTATTGTCCCCAGCAGTCTTCAAAAGCTGGAGCAGATTGTCGAGCGAACTCTGGTCGAAAGCCGCCACCATGGCCTGGGCGATATAGCTGAAGAAATGGTTAAGTCCGAAGCTCGCTCCGGGGAACGGATTGACCCAGTAATTGATAAGCAAGCAGCAAAGGATCAGCCGCAACAGAAAATGCGTCAGATCGCCCGCGCGAACTGGATGTGTGTGGAAGCGCAACGTCATGCCTGAGGTGTTCCAGTTAATGACCATACTGATGAGCGTGAACATTGCGATCGCGCTTAGCTCGGTGAGACCAAGCTGTGTAAGCGCGCCGCCATTCTGCGTCGTAAGATTGCTTAGATTGTTGGTGAACTGATAGAGCCAGTCCACGCCGGAACTTGCGCTCGGTAATGCCTGGGCCAACAGGGTCGGTGAAATCATGGTTGCCACCTCTCAACTGGGATCAAAGGCGGCGCCAACTGGTCGGCCAGCGCCGCGCAGAATCGAATCAACCGTTCAAGTCAGGGAAGGTAGGTTTGCCAGGTGTTGCTTTCACTGGCGGCGCTTGCGTCATTTGTTGCGCGCTGCTGCTGAACGAATACCGCGGTATTGAGGTCTTCGACAGCGGCATTGCGCCGTTCCATGTTGGCGACGGTCATCTGCCCGGCAAGGCAAGTATGAAGCGTTCCCTGGGCCTGCATCTCGCTCAGCTTCTGTGCCTCGGCTGCGTTCAAAAGATTGAGCTGTTGGACTTCGCTGTTGGTGCTGTCCGTGCTGTCGAATTGATCCGAGAGCAGCGAAGTATTGGCCGTGGTATTTTCGGTCCGATTGCTCCGGTACTGACCCACCGCCGTGAGGCAGTCAGGAGAGATCGAGTCTGAAGTCTCGATCATGGCGAGCTGCGAGATGCGCGCACTGCCGAGAGACTGTCCTTGCAGGTAGCTGCTCGTGCTGCTGTTCATCGAAACCGTGGCGGTCTTCCAAGCCGTTGCCGATGTAGTAGGCGAGTTGCTGCTGAGCGCAATCTTGATGCCAGCGGTCTCTCCAAACATGTTGGCTACATTCACATTCTCAAGAGCATGAAGCGTCGTTTTCCACTGCTGCTTCAGCGAGAAATGGGTAACGTTGTTCTTGAGCATCTTGTACTGTGTTTCCAGCGTGGTGAGTTGGGATACAAGACTGGCGTAGCTGGTGGGGTCGAAAACAATATCCCCCATGCCGAACAGAGCGAAGCCCGGCGTCGCAGTCAGGACCACTGCGGCGCCGACGATGAACCATTTGCGATGTTTCTTGAGTTGGAGCGGCATATTGCCTCCTGGTTGTTGGTTGAGTGGTTACTTGCACTGCGGGCAGGTTGGGTCCAGCCTGTCCAGGGAAAAACACTTGTTGCCGTCCACGTTCCAACACGGCAACCGCAGAACCTTTGTGCCAGCCTCGGCGACGCGCACCAGTGAGACAACGACCACAGCGCGCCCTGTGGGCGTGGCGAGCGTAGCAGTCGCCAGCGCGCAGACGGCGATTCCGATAGCGAGCCTGCGGCGAACCATTGAATCCTCCGGTCAGAGTGTTGGGTCCATGCGGTGTTCCGCATAGGACGGAATGAGGATGTCACGGCCCACGTAGACGCGGGCGCGCGAACCTTCCTTGAGTGTGATAATGGGCAGACGATTGAGAAAGTGGTTTAACACCTGTTCGCCTTCCGCTGCCGTTTGCTCGGAGATGCCATTGCGAATCTGCGTTGATGAATCAAGGACGCTGCTGTTGTTGCCGATCTGGGCGACACCGCCGAGACCGCCAATGGCTGCCGCCGCGCCAAAGGCCATCAGGTATCCGTGATCGACTTTGGTGGCGAGACCTGTTGTCCCAATCGGATCGAGGCCGATGTACTTGTCGAAGTCGAGCGAAAAGCCGTCCGGGCAAACGGCACGATGGAAGGTAACGAACATCTTCCGCTGCTGGGCGTTGCCTACGCTCTGCACAGTGCCGATGAGGCGCGTGCCTTGTGGCATGAGCAACCGTTGATGGTCATGCGAGTAGTAGTCCGTGGTGAGCATGACCAGGATCGGCCCGCTGAAGCCACCGTCAATATGATTGGTGACGACGCCTTCAAGAACGGTTCCCTCGAAGATCCGATAGAGCCGTCCCTGATACTGGTCGAACTCATACGATCCCATCGAATCGGTCTTGGCGGTTGCTTTTGATTGCGCGGTGGTGGACTGTTCGGAGGCCGCGCTGCTGGTCACACCAATAATGGCCGGGCTCTGCGGCGCACCCGTCGCGGGCGGGACCACAGCGGAAGGAGTGGCGGCTTCGCCAGAATGAGCGAAGTCAATCGCCACGGTTCCGCTGTTGACGGCATCCTGCTTCTGTTTCTCACGCGCCAAGGCCCGTTGTTTGGTCTCGGCGTGGACTTCCGAGACATTCGAGGTACGTTGCGGTGCATTTGGGCTCGCGCCGTAGATCGTGTCGCGCTGGGCCGAGGTCATCGGAGCGGCGTTGGCGGACTCCGGGCCGGGCGTTTCGGCGGCCTGAAGCTGTTGCATGGCTGCAATCAGCTCCTGCTGCTTCTGCTTTTCATCGGCATCGTGCTGCGCCTGCAACTGCTGTTGCGTCTCGAAGCTCGACACCTGCTGCGCGTTCGGTGAAGTCGGACGCATCTGCAATGCACTTGCTGGGGCCGCTTTCTTGTTGCCGCGCAGCAGGCTCGATACGTTGGCGATTCCGAGTATGGCGAGGATCGCCACAAGTGCGATGACCACGGGCATACCCTTCTTGAGTGGCGGCTTTGCTTCGGGCTGCTCTGGGATGGTCGCGGGAGTGTTGAGGTTCTGTTCGGTCATGGCTACTTTGTGCCTCCCACACGATGGAATTCAACTTTCTGCTTGCCGATGGCCAGATACCCGTTTCCCAAGAGCTTGGGCACGGTATAGAGTCCGCCGTTGAAATCGAAATTGATAAGCGATGGCTTCTTGTCCTTCACCTCGTAGAGAGCGGGCGTTTCCTGGAACTGGCCGCGCAGGTAGGTGAATTTGCCATCGTGCCAGATTTGCTGAAGGCCAAGCTCCTTGCCTTTCTTCTCGTCCCACGTGTAGTCAAAATGAAGAGTGCCGGGGTACTCGCTGCGGTACTGTTCCGCCTTGGTCTGTTCCGCTTTGAGTTCCGCGGCCTGAGCGGCTTTCGCGGAAGCTGTTTCCTGTTTCGCCTTATCCAGTTCGGCAGCCGGTACAAAGACCGGAAGCTGCGCCAGACGATCTTTTCCAGTCTGGTCGCCGGGATTGATGAAGATCTTGGAATCGAAGTGCGGGTCTGGGTCACTGGAGACCTCTTTCACTTGGAGCGTGTACTCGTTGCCATGGTCGGAGACGATGTGAATGTCTGTTGCCGCGTTTGCGGTTTTCGGTTTCACGCTGATAAATCGCGAAGCCACGTGGCCGCCATCGAAAATCCAATTCACCGTGTCGCCGGCGAAAACGTTGGCGACTTTCTCTTCTGCGGGCAATACGATGAGCGTTGATTGCAGCACGCCGGCACGGACTTGAGGCGGGGTTTCTGCTTCAGTGACTATCACCGTGCGCGGAGCGCTGGGCTGGAGTGGATGCGAATCGGTGGCGGCGTGAGCCGAGGACGCGGCCAGAGCGATGCTGAAAAGGACAGCAACGGGGATTGGTGGGTGCATGACATGACTCCTTTCGTGGATAGAGTTGGGTTACTCGGTCTCGCCTTGGGCAAAGCGAGTGATGCCCTCGGCGAGTCCATATCTTGCAATGAGATTGTTGCGGCGCACGCGGTCCTTCGGCTTGGTCGAAAAGACAGCATAGCTGCGGCTGTCGAGATTGAGCTTGATGACTTTGGTCAAACCGTCCCGGCGCATATAGAGACCTTCGCGGTCTTGCAGGCTTTCAAACAGCGTGAGCTGTTGCTCGTTCATCTTGAAAAGTTCCGCGTACCGCTTGCGGTTGAAGGTGGCGTCTTTGAGAAACAGGAACGAGGTGCAGGAATTCACGATGCTGTCGGCGTTTGCTCCCAAGTCTTCCGCGGACTGACCGATCATGGTTACTCCACCCAGGTTCTTGCGCACTGTCTTGATGGAGGCGAGCGCACCATCCAATAGCTGCTTGTTCTTCATCGAAGAGAAAATCTCTTCGATGAGGATGTGCTTGGGCACGCCTAGATTGGCCGGATTGTAGAGAACGTCGTTGATGCGGCGCAGGAGCCAGACCATCACGGGCTCGATCAGGTCGGCATACTGTTCGTTGTTGACGCCCTGGAAGTCGAAGCACTGGAGGCGCGACAACGAGAGGCTGTCCTCCACGTTGTCGAAAACCGCGTGATAGACACCGTTGCCAACCCACTTCGACAGATACCTGTCGAGCTTCTTGGGCAGAAAGAGATTCGATAGGCGCCGGTTTTCCGCATCAAGCAGGTACATATCCCGCACGGCCTTGTGGATTACATCGTCGTCTTCAGGTTCCAGTTCAGCGCCGCCGTTCAAGAGCAGCAATTTGACGAAACTGTAGAGAAAGGTGATGTTGCTCTCGGTCGGCTCCAGCGCGAAGGGATTGACGCGCGGACCGTCCTTGCCGATGCGGTCAACCCTGCCGCCGTACAACTCGACGACACTTTCGTAGCTGCCGCCGATGTCGAAGATGTACGTGAATCCGCCATACTTCTGCTCGTGTGCGATGGCCATGTTGCCATGCACGGATTTCCCGGTTCCTGTTGGCCCGAGAATGAGCATGACGCGCACACCGTCTACATACACATCCTGAAAGAACGGCGTCCGTGTGCGCGTCTCGAAAATGTTCAGGTACTCGTTGTCCAAGTCCTCTGAGTACGGATGGCCGAGATTCGGCGCGAAGATGGAGGACAAACGGGCATGATGATCTTCCGCCAGCCACATCGGAAAGACGTTGAACCTATGGTTGCCGGGAAACATTGCATAGAACGCTGACAAGTTGCCGAGTGTTTCTTCCATGACCTGCGCTCGCGCATCGACGAAGACACGATGCACAGCAGGCGCAAGGCCGCGCAGTTCGTCCACGCTGCGCGCGGCCACAAGCAAGCGCAGCGAGTATTCGCCCTGCGCCTTTTTGTCGAGCGAACGAATGACTTCGCCAAGGTCATCGACCTGGTTGTTCGCGGCTCTGGCCCCGGCACCAGTTTCGAGCGACGCCGTATCGTGCCCGCTCATGACGCGCGTCAGGACACCTACCTTGAAAAACGAGATGAACTTTTCCTGGGCGTCGATTTCGCCGCGCGCTGCGGATGTGGATTTCGGTCGCCAGGTCGAGCACAGGATGCTGTCGCAATCGAGCGTCATCAACCCGGAGAACAAGCACGGCCTGGATGCTTCCGGCGTTGTCTTCAGCGAAAACATCTGGACGTATCTGCGACCAATGGTGAGATGGTCGCTGTGCCATTCAACCGGGCTCTTCACGATCTGGCGGTCCACGCCGTCATCGGCAGACAAATTGTCGTTTGCCGCCCACTCTTCGAGATTGAACAGGTAGCTGAAAAACTGGTAGGTATCGTTTTTCGCAAGCAGCTTGAGACCCAAGGAAGCACCGAGGTGTCCTTCGAGCAGTGTGGCCGTCTTTTCAAGGTCGGCCAGCATCCGGGTAGTGTCTTCGGCGTGTTCTTTGGGCTTGCGCGCGAAAACGGCTGACTTGGCCGGTTCCAGCGTCAAGCACCAATGCAGGTCGATGCGGCGAAAGCCCGCTGTCTTTTCGAGGAAAGCCAGCCGGTCGTCCACGAACACCTGCGTGGCCGGATTGGCATAATGCTCTTTCCGGGGTAGATCGAAGCCGGACATAACGCGGGTGTATTGATAGAGGCACGCCCCTTCGGGCAGTCCGCGGAGCGCGCCCTCAATTGAGCGCATCTCGGCTTCAAGTTCCTGATCGGTCAAGCCTTCTTCGTCAACTCCGGCAAGTGAGAACAAGCAGCCGTAACCGCCACCCTTCAGCGTGAATATCCGGTCATTGACGAAGCGTGCAATCGGTACGATGCTGCACGCGGCTCCGGCCTTGGCGAACCACGGGGTGTATTTCAACTGCTCAGTGTTTACGCGGGTCATAGTAGGACCTCTGGCTCAGACTCAAGCCCCAAAGCTTGAACATCTTGGGATGTTTACGGACGATCAGCCAGGCGCTGATGGCAAGCGAAGGGAAGGCGATCATGGCCACTACGCGGAACCCAACGAGGAAAACCGTTACGCAGACGAATACGATCGCCATCCATGCTGTGAGGTCGAGGCCGAGCTTGGCCCTCGGTCGATTCAGCGCTTGGTTGATTGGTAACGGTTCTCCTCGCTTGGTCATGGCCGCCCCCTACTGCATCGTCTGCCCGGTGAGCGAACCAATCCAGCCGGCGCCCCATCCCAGGACTCCAGCGCCGAACAGCGCGCCGAAGAGACCTGGAATGGCGTCCGCAAAGCGGCCGCTCATCATCCGGATTCCGGCGAAGATCAATCCACCGAAACAAATGACAGCGCCCGCATAAATGGCGAAGGTTTTGAAAGTTGTCATCAGCGTGGTCGCCCCGGAGAAGTCCATCGTCCCTTGGGCGTGGGCAACACCGGCAAACGAGAGCGCAAGAAGAGTCGGCCACAGCGTATGCGCTGTGCGGTGAAGATTGTGTTTGGAGAGAAATTGCGCCAATCGCTTGGCAAGACGGGTTGTCATGTGGAGAGGAATGATTTTGCTGCGAGAAAACATCGGCACCTCCGGTGGCCCTGCTCGGGCTGGAATATGCCGTAATGATTTGCCCAGAATGATTCTCCGTCCAATACGTTTTATTTATCGGCCGATAGCTCGCAGTTATCGGCCTCCGTTATCTGGTGTGGATTCAATAACATTCAGAGATGAAGCGATAACTGGACCGGCGGCATATTCGTCTGTGCAACGGGTTGTTTGCAGCTTGCGACGGGCTTCCGGATGTTCAGAAGAGGGTTGGAAACGCCTGGAGACAGGCTTTTCTGAATCTGCCTTTGGAGCTTCTTCACCAGTATGGGGACAGTTTTGGGATGACGTTCTTTGTGGTAAACGACGGCAGTGTCCACGGTCCAGTCAACTCCGGCAACAGGACGTGTCGTCAACTCTCCCTCCAGCGGAGTTCCTTCGCGGATCAAGGCGAAGCCATATCCTTCCTTGACGAGCGTCTGCACTTCGGAAGGATGGGAAGCACGGGAATACTCTTCGATAGAAACTCCGATCCCGGCCAGACGTTTCATCAATCTCTGGTGAGCGTCAGGGTGCTGCTGCGGATGATAAAAAATAGCGAGATTGTTTTGTAAATCGGTTGCATCCAAAGCGGCTTTGGATGCAACCGCATGGTCCTTGCGCAGGCACACGACAAGCCTGTCATGGCGGATTTCTTCAACGTGAAGCGCTGGATGCTTCAAGGGAAGGGTTACGATAGCGGCATCGACCATGCCGTCCGCAATCTCTTCGGCCAATTGGGCAGTATCGCCGAGGGTGGGCCGTATGGAGCATTTCGGCATCAGTTCCTTATGCAACTCACAGAAGATATGAAACAGCGCCTGATCGACGAGTGGCGTTGATCCGAACCGCACGGAGGTGATTTCGCCTCGTTCGATTGCGATCAGTGTGTCTATAATTTCGTCGCGAACTTCAAAGAGCAGTGGCGCCAGCGTTAGAAAAGCTTGGCCGGTTCTGGTTGGATAGATGCGTCCGCTTTTGGATTTGCGGAAGAGGCGAATGGTGGCGTTTTCCTGAAACTGCCGGGCCTGAACCGTGAGATTGGGTTGGGAAGTATGTAGTTCATCCGCGGCAATGCGAAATCCTCCTCGTTCGAGGATCGTGAGTAAATACCGGAAGTGGCGAAACTCCACCCAATCGTACATTGCTCCCCTGTGCAACTAAGGAGGCTATGCCGATCGAACCGAGAACGAGACTTGCGATGCCTCCGCCTGTGGAAATCTTGCCACGGGCAATTGAAGGATGCAACAAAAGTTTTGCATTTGGCCAAACTTACTCTAAGCGGCTTTTACACGCATCTGACGCGGCATTTAGACATTGCATACCGGCTCGCGAGGAGCGCGCGCCTTGATTGAGAAGGCGTACCGCGCTAAAGTAGCGGCAAGTTTTGTCCTGCAATCACGGAGCGCCCATCCATGCGGACCATGAGCGATTTCAGTTGGCTGTTGCAGCGCCTCGGTTCGTCACGGTGGCGGATCGTTCTCGGCTTGCTCTGTGTTTCGCTTGCCGGACTTGCCGCCACCGCCGATCCGTTGTTTCTCCAGTTGCTGATTGATCGAGCCTGGCCGCAGCGTGACGCAACCCTGATGCTGGAACTCGCTTTCGGCATTGGCCTCTGCTTCTTCGCGCGGTCCGTTCTCTACAGTGTCGGTTCCCTCATCAATTTTTCGATCTCGCAGCGCTGTATTCGTGAGTTGCGCATCGAACTGCTTGACCAGATGAACCGCCTTTCGGAGGACTATCACCAGCAAACGCCCACAGGCGAGAAGCTGGCCCGCATGGAGCATGATGTCGATGAGATTGCGAACCTTGGCGCGGACACCGCGAACCAGAGTATCCGCGCCATTCTGTTCTTCGCGCTTTACCTGGGGATGATGGCAAAGCTGAATCTCTCCATGACGCTGACGCTGTTGCCACTCTTTCCCTTATTCGCATTGGTGCAACGGCATTACCGCACGCAGCTCAAAGAACGCGCCGATGATGCACGCTCCGAGATTGGATCAGCGGCCAGCATTCTCAACGAGCATCTGAGCGCGGTTCCGCAAATACAGTTTCTGGGAGCGGAAGAGGCAGCCACGCAGCGGGCTGTGGCGGTGTGGGACGGGATGCTCCGCGCACAATGGGTTCAGCGGCGCACGCAGATGGGCTTCAGCCTGTCGATGAGCGCGATACTCGCGCTTGCCATTCTCGATGTTTTCATCACCGGCGCCTATAAGGTCTTTCATGGCGCCCTGACCATCGGCGGGCTGGTTGCGTTCTCCGCCTACATCACGCGCGTGTTCGAACCCGTCAGTTCGGCAATGGACCTTTATGCGCGCACGCAGTCGGTAGGAGCGAGCATTCGCCGCGTGCGGCAACTGCTCGCCCTTGAACCGACGGTGCAGGATACCGGAACGCGCCGTCTACCGGTTGGAGCATTGAAGTTCGGGTTTGAGATTCAGAATGTCTGCTTTTCCTATGCGGATAATCCTATTCTCGATGACATTTCATTGAAAATTCAAGCGGGTGAGCGCATCGCGTTGATTGGCGCGAGCGGTTCGGGCAAAAGCACCCTGGCGCGTCTTCTCGTGCGCGCCGCAGACCCGCAGTCAGGCGAGATACAACTGGGAAACCATCCGATCAAGGAGTTTACGCTTGCCTTCTTGCGGCGCACGGTGGGATATGTTCCGCAGCAGCCGCTGCTCTTCCAGGGAAGCATTCGCGAGAATCTTCTCTATGGAAACCCCGCAGCAACCGAAGCCGATTTGCAGCGAGTGCTGGCCACGGCACAGCTTACTTCAGTGGTGAACCAACTTCCGCAAGGTATCGACACACCTCTCGGCCCTGGGGCTGGCAATCTATCGGGAGGCGAGCGCCAGCGCTTGGCTCTCGCCCGTTCTCTGCTGCGTAACTCATCGGTGCTCGTTCTCGATGAATCAACTTCTGCGCTCGATGCGCCAACAGAATCCGCAGTGCTGTCTTCCGTTTCCAGGTTCTGTGAAGGACAGACTCTGATCCTCATATCGCATCGCATCAGCTCGCTTGCGTGGGTAGACCGCTTCGTGCTGCTGGATCGCGGCAGGATTGTCGAAACAGGCAGCCATGAAGTGCTCTATGCGCGGTCTGCGCTTTATCGCTCCTTGTTCGACGCCTCTGCGCATGACGCCTCGCCCCGTGCAATGGCCTCCGATGAGTTATACAACAACAATTCCACCCGGCTATAGGTGCAAATGGTGTCAGGCGACTGATATCTCTACCGCGATCCATATTTGCACCTCGTGTAGACTTATAAGGGAGGATTTCGAATGAGTACGAAACAACTACTGGCTGAAATTGATCGCGGCATCAATGCCTTACAGAAGGCGCGTGTCTTGTGTTTGAAAAGTGAGGCTGTTGCACCGAAGGCTAAGGCAGCCAAGGTGACAAAGGCGCCAGCAAAAAAGGCAGCTCGCGGCGGCATGAGCGATGAGGGCCGAGCCAAGATCGCTGCTGCTCAGCAAAAGCGCTGGGCCAAGGTTAAGCGGGCAAAGAACAAGGCAGCTAAGGCGGCTAAAGCAGCTTTGGCCGTCCCCGCAGCAGAGTAACCAGCTCTCACACATACACACATAAAGGCCCCGAGGCTATCGGCCCCAGGGCCTTTATCTTTGGCGGCGATTACTTCAGCCAGAGCGTATAGAGCAAAACAGCAAACGTCCCCAAGTGCGGTCATGGCGGCCGGTCGATCCCCGAATGTATCGAGGACGAGTTGCTGTAAATCTCCCAGATCGGAGCCGTGACCAAGAAAAGAAAAACTTGCGGGAAGGCGACATTCAGCGGATCGATTTTCTGCCAGTGAGTGAGTTGGCGATTTGGCGGAAACGCAGAATCCATTCTGGCAACTGCAGCGTTTTTGATCACAGTCCATTCTTGGAAGGCATTTCTGGACAGTTGAAGCAATCGGCAGGTTGGCGAGCTATATGAATTCGGGCTGCCGCCGCTTCCGTCGGTCGAGCAATCTGAGCACTGGAACATCAACCACGTCAGGCGGAATGATGACATTGTCGTCAGGCCGAATGGCCACCGAATCGATGTCGTTTTCGCCAATTTGCCAAGCTTGCGCAATTCGAATCGTATTCTTCATGATCGCAAGGTCGCCGAACATTTCCATATTGTTCTCTCCTGTGGGAGCTTGCACGGGAAAAGCGGCATACCGCTTTGTCCTCGCTACTCGATCTTCAAACCTCTTGAGATTCAATGGGTTCGGTTTGTCCATGCGGTGCATCCTGCTCACGGAAATAAACTCGCGGGGCTCTTTTCCAGCGTCACTTGCGGGGAGATTTGTGCCGACGACTAGCTCATAGGCCGTAGGGTCTTCTTTGTCAATTCCCGTGATAATTGAAATGCGGAGCCGATCATCTTTGTCTTTAGATCCCAGCTTTTGTAGCAATTCCTCAAAGATGGATCTACCGGCAGCTCCATCTTTGAAGATGAACCCGAGACCTGGGGGCTCCTCCAAGTCATCCATCGCGACAGTGTAGAAGACACCACCCCAGCCCGCCTTGTCCCAGAGCGGGATGTTGATGACCGAAGAGACAATTCGGGCACTGTGTTTAAGCGACGAGCGATCTAGCATATCCTTGGGCGGATCACCAATCCCCATGGTCAGTGTCCTTGCATTCGAATCGCGATTAGTTGGCGGCTGGCCGTCATTCCAAGGTACGATTCGACGAACAATGTAAGCATTGGGCTTGCCATCGGTGTTCCAGTCTGCGATCCGGAGCTTTGGCTGCCTCCCAAGAATGTTTGAGATTGGAGTTGAGGTCTCCGTAAAATTGATGGCTCTCCATAGCCCGAGTTCCTCTCCCATTACTTTTTCTAAGTAGCTATTGATGTCGCTTGTTGTCACGATTTGACTAACAAGTTGAGCCACAGTCATAACGAACCAATCGTCTTCGGTATTCGGGTTGATAGAGACATCCCCGGAGTGCCGCATAATCGAGAACCCTCGATCAATGTCGATCTCTAGTTTGGGCGGACCTTCAACCCGTGTCGATCTCTCTATCCGAACCAAGTACTCTTCTCGAAATGGAAAAGCCCTTTTATCTAAGCTGGTCGAGAGCAGAGCCTCAATAGCTGCTAGTAGTCTTTCCGCAAGGAATATCGACTCGTTATCGTCTTCAACCACGAATTTGAGGCTGCATCCGAGTACGCGTGATACGAAAGTCATTTTTCCCGCAATACCGACCAATCGTTCGGGCAGATCAACTCCAGCAGGTTGATTCAGCCATTTGAGAAAGAAACTACGAAAGCTTTCGGGGCTTTCTGTTTCTGGTATTTGCCCTTCGATTCTCAGCTGCTCTTCGTATCCGAGTGCGTAGAGTACTGCAATCCTGGATATCTCAAAGCCAAGCTCTTCTAGAACGTCGGGAAGATATTGCAAATACCTCAGATCCTCTTGGCGAGCGCGCAGAAATAGCATTCCAAGCACGGCGTCCTGGTAAAAGCGTACATCCCGGAATTTCTTCTTCGCTTCTTCATCTAGGTTCGCTGAGGCTGCGATTGCATCAGCGGACTGCATCCATTCCATTGCGCAGGACGGGCGCCCTAGCTGGAGTTCGATCCACGCGAGTTTTTGAGCGCAAATCATCGCCTGTGGTGCGATATATCCTTCTTCCCAGAAGTCGCTTAGTACTTGGTTCATAGAAGCCAATACGTTTGCGCGTGCAACCCACAATAGTCCGGCGGCTTCATATGCTGTGCCGGAAGCAAATAATGCCTCGCTTATTTCCCAGCGCGATTCCCTCATCGCAAGTAACTGCTGGGCTCTGCCGAAAAGGACTATTGCTTCATAGATTCGGTTCGCGCGGAGCTTCTGAAATCCCCTAGCAAGAAGCATACGGCCCCCTTCTTGCTGGCTCAACCTTTCCCGAGCACTTGAAACTGCAACTTCAAGCAGTTCATCGTATTCGGGGATGTCAGTCAGGAAATCTCCTAATTCCTCCACTATTCTCGGTATTGGTTCGAACGGATAGGAGATCATCCCTTTCGCTTCCACGATGATCGCCCGCAACTCTCTTAACGAAGGGCCAAGGTCTTCGTTTTTGGCGGCTTGCAATGAAAGGTTAATGAGGGTCAATTCGGTCCTGGCGCGAAGTGCTTTGTTCCTTCTTGTCTTATCGTTCGCCAGTTCGTTAAGGGCATCGATGAGGAGCTTTGTACGGTTCTCAAGCTCGCATTTCTGAGGATCTAGTGTTCCTCTTGCGCATGAGGACTGCAGGCCCTGCCAGAGATTTGTTAGCATTTCCAGGTCGTCGGCAGAAGAACTGCTAATTGCAAGGGTCTCAACCTGCGAATAATGCTGAAGGAACTGATCAAGATCTTCGTACCACCAAAAGCACGTCCACGCCCGGTTGTATGCCACACGAAGTCGTTGCTGAGGGTGGTCAACCTTCTGCGCAATCTGTTCGGCACGAACGAACCGGCCTTCGATATCCACCTTCGGAAGTTCCAAAGTCCTTGCTAGAAGGGCTGCGCGTAGGCAATCCTCGACCAATTGATAGCTTGCTCCGCTGTACCGTTCGGGATTTTCAATCTCTTTCTCCAGCGTTTCTAAGCGAGCCCTATTCTTAAGATCGCGCGGGCCAACAAGTTTCCTGGGTCGGGAGTTCGTCTGGTCGAGGTTCAGCGTCTCGACAGCTAATTCAATCCGGTCATGCTCAAAAACGCATTTGAGAATCCAGGACCGGTCCATGATATGCACCTTGGTCCCGTGCTTTGCAGAAAGCTTGTCTTCAAGTGCTGCCCGCTCTTTGTCTTTCACAAACTGATTAGTAAAGAAGTAGACGTTGGTGTAGCCCCGTTTTGTTTTGGCTATGCTGTCTACGTCGGAGTCCAACTTTGGCCGCCACTTTTTCTTGGCACTGAACGCGAACGCCCATCGTTCCTTCGCAGCTGCAGACGAATCTATTCCCTGGTACCATATCATTGTTATCGATTCCGCAACCGGGTAGTTTTCGGAGTCCGTTTTGCTATCTCCGCCGCCGGTCGGACCCGTTTGTGGCAGCAGATTGGGACAGATCTCTCGCTCTGCCAAACGACGACAGAAATGCTCAAATACTGTCTCCTGCTTCCGGCTCGTTAACGTATCAAGGTGATACTCAAATACTTCCCGAGTGAGGAAGACTCCGGGAGAGTTTGTAGAATCGGAGAACAGATCAGGGTGCCTGACCCTCATGAAGTCTGATGGCCGGAACTCCTCGTTTGAAAGAAGCTTCTCGATTTCCTTTGTGGACTTCACTCGCGGACGGACAACCTTGCCTTCACTCATCGCCCAACATCTTCCTTCCTGAGTTAAATGAGTCTAGTTTACGCCAATTGATATTCGGGGAGAGGGAGTGCGGGATTCGTACTGCGCCAAGGCTCCGCCGATCAGTTTCCGCGGAATTGTTGTATTACGCAAACAGCCCTGTTGACTCACGGAGCCGCCTTCGGCGCCAAGTGGCCGTCAACGAGTTCACCGGCGATTTCAAATAAATCCAGAATTGATACTGGCGAAATGGGCATTTGTTAGGACTAATCACACGACTTGCCAGTCACTCGATAGCGATGTCAAAGAGTTCCCGCACAGGCACATAGGCGCGTCCAGTCTCACCAGCGCGTCTGATCTTTCGATCAAAGACTTCCAAGAGGTTGAGATTATGAGTAAATGTATCGCGAAGATCTGTGCCTGAAAGGCAGATTATTCGCGTTTTATCACCGCGACTAAAAGCCGTCAGGCCATCCTCACTAAAACCAGAGTTGCTTACATACAAACCCCGCGTCCAGTCCGCTTTGGTTCGTACCGTTCCTGCGAAAGATTGAAGTTCACGATGACCGATCGGCGGTTCTTGCCACTTGGCTTCTACCAGGTAAGTGTTGGCATTAAACTCGAAACTGCCGTCTATCTGTTCGCCAACCAACCGAAAAGACTTTCGCGGTGACAATCCGAAAACCGCAAACAACGCGTCGAGAAAGCCTTCAAAAGCAAATCCACGCGGTTGTGGTGAAAGTTTTTCAAGCTCGGTAAGGCGCGTGGCAAGTCGCTCATAAAGTGTGGGCATAACGGCCATATTGAGACCTTTGTCAGTGAGCCACCAGAGCATATCCGGGTAGCTCCGCGCAATGGTGTCAAAATAGTCTCCGGGGCAACCAAAAACATAGTCTCCTCGTGCACGTACAGTTTCGGCAAGGAGGTCAGACAAAGACTCGACCGGAATAGGCATGTTGGAGACTTCAGCAATCCGTTCGACTAGCTCATAGTTCGTACTTTCGCCTTTCATCGAAAGAGATGCAAAGTTGTCTTCAATCAACTTGGCGAACGCAGGTTCATCAATTGAGTTGTCGTAGTTGCTAAAGCGTTCCCAGAGGTGAATTCTCATCATATCCATCCGGTTTTGTCAGTTGTCATTCGCTCAAAAACGGTAGCCGGCCGCTTAAATCCTCAGCAATAGTATAAGGACTCGCTGACGATAAACGCCGATTCCGCCAGGATGGATTCTGGAATGTCGCCATATCGCCAAAGCTCGCGCCGATCAGCTTCCGCAGAATTCTGGGTTTACGCCAACAGCCCAATGCGCTCATCCAACAAGCTTTTTGGAACGGGAACCGTATCGGTTCCGATAAACGCCGGTAGCACCTGTGCCCCTTGGTTCGAGGTGGAAACGCCGGACTTCAGGCACAATGCCGAGTTTCGCTGGGCAGGAAGCGGAGGCTCAGCGGTGCGCTGCGCTACTTTGCTGGCAAGGCAGCGCCGTCATGGCCGGAGGCGAGGGCTGTTGCTCTGCTTGCGGCTGCATAGAGGTTGAGGCGGGAGTAGACGCCGAAAGAAGAGCCGTTGTCGAGGAAGCCGCCTCCCGGCCCTTCGGTTTCGGTGAGTATCCGGTCGGCCTGCTCCAAGGTCAGCGACGGGAAAGCGATGGTGAGTAGATAACCTGCTTCGGGAGCAAGCTTGCCGACGTCTTCGAGCGTGTTGGCATTCTTCGCATAGACGACCGGCAGGTTATATGTCTGCGTCGTAGCGTAGAAGGCTTCGTCCGCCGCCGGGTTGCTGAGGCGGCCGATGTCTTCGCTTGCGCAAACTGCAATCGTGTTACCGCAGGCTGTCTGCAGGGCTGTGGTCATGTCGGTGCGCGCCGCCCGCACGGCGGCTTGAAAGTCCTTGATCGCGGGAGCGCCCTCAAAAGGCTGGCCAAGGTAAGCCGGATCGTTGGCGAGCAGATGCGCCAGGTCATAGAGGGCCAGGGTGCGCCCGCCCATCACATCCATCGCATAATGCGCCCCCATGAGGATGCGGTCATTCCCGTATTCGGCGGCGCGTGCGATCATCTGCGGATACCGCGCCGGCACGAGTACGGCCAACACAAGCGATCCCGTGTAGCCATAGGTGGTGTGGCCACTGGGGAAGGAAGGGCTGTCGACGAGGTTCATGATCGGGCCGCGATTGTAAACACTGTTGTCGGCGAAGGTGTTGAAGTAGTCCAGCCCGATGAAGCGCACAACCGTCGGCTCGGTCTGGAACGGGCGCGAGTCGCCGTACGGGTCGGCCCCAGCGGTCCCCGCAGGAAGGTTATAGCTCGTACCGAAGATATCCGTGTGGCCGCCCATCTCCTTGAGGATAGCCATCGCCTCGGTCGAGGCCGGCACTGCTCCGTTCGTCGTGCCGTTGCCGAAGAAGTACTTGCCGGAAGTTGAATTTGCGGAGGTAATGGCATCGGCGTAGGCAATGAGGTTGGCTACGGCTGGGGAAAGGCTGGTCGAGTGGCTCCGGTCGATGGCGTGAGCGCGCGCCACGTAGGCGGCGCCGAGCGTCGTTCCCAGTCCGTCCGCGAGTTGGGCAAGGTTGGTGTCTGTTATAAAGTGAGCGCTATCTGAAGTCCATGTGCTATGCGGCTTGCGGTGCGGGATTCTGCAGAGGGTTCAGTTGAGCGCCATGGTTTATCTTCCACTGGTCGGGCAGCCAGAGGGGCAGTTGGCTGACGGGAATCAGCGGCAGATTGATCAGCAACTGCGTGATGTAGCGCTGCGGATCCACGTCATGCCGGCGGCAGGTGCTGGTCAGGCTGGACAGGATGGCGGCCGTTCTTCCACCGCGCGGGTTGCCCACGAAGAGCGAGTTCTTGCGGTTGAGCACAACGCGCTTCATCTCTCGTTCACTCACATTGTTATCGATGGGCACTGCGCCATCCGTCGAGAAGACGTTCAGCTCCTGCCACTGGCCCAGGGCGTAGTTGATCGCTTCGGCCATGGGATGCTTGGGCAGCAGCAGTTGCTTCCACGGAAGAAGCCGATCATGCAACTCGGCCAGCAGCGGTGTTGACTGCTCGCGACGCAGTTTCAGGCGCTCGGTGATCGAGGCATCCTTGCCCTGCCGCTCGACGGCATAGAGCGCACGCACCCGCTCGACCGCCTCTTTGGCGATCTCGGGCGCGGACTTCTCCGCATCGATGATTTTCCTTTTCATGTGTGCCCAACATCCGGCACGCGTGATCGCGTTGCCGACGACTACACCGTTGTAACCGGCATAGCCATCAGCCAACAGAACCTGCGCATAATCTTTCAGGAAGCGCTTGGGGCCATCGCGGCCGCGATCCATGGTGAAATCGAAGACGTTATACGGTTGCGCTCCGTCGCCGACGTAAACCCACATGCGCGCGTTCGCCGTCTTATCTTTGCTCTGCATGGGCATGATCGTGTCATCGGTAGCCACCACATGCGAGGCACGCACACGATCCGCCATCAGTTGATAGAGCGGCTCAACGAAGTCCGCCACATCGCCGCACCACACCGACTGCGTGGCCCGCGAGATCTCGAAGCCCTGTCGCGAGAAGATATCTTCAAGCCTGTAGAGTGGGAGGTAATCACTGAATTTGCTGGTTACGATGTAACTCAGCAGGCCAGGTCCGGCAAGCCCTTTGTCGATGGCCATCTCCGGCTTCTTTGCCGCCTGGATGCTGGGGTTTTCGCCGTTCGTCTCGCAGTGCGTGCAAGCATACTTCTTGCACACATGATGGATGCGTTCAAAGTGGCCAGGATAATACTCCACCTGCCAGCTTTCATCGGCGCCGATCTCCTTGCGCGTCAGGCCGCAGCAAGGGCAAGCCCGCTCGGCTTCGCTCAGTTCGTAAACATGCGTGGTAACAGGAAGATTCTCGAAGTTGGCCAGATTGCGCCGTCCCCTGCGCCGCTTTACACGACGCAACTCTTCGGCCGGCTCCGCAGACTTGGGAAGATCATCAGTGTTGATGGGCTTTTGATCCAGCTCTTCGGCGAAGTTCAGCAGCAGTTGCGCAACATCTTGATGGGACTGCAACCGGTCAGCGCGTGGGCCGTAATACCACTTCTTGTAGCGCTCCAACTCCAGCTTTACGCGAAGCAGCTCAACCTGCAACTGTTGCACCATCGCCTGCAACGATGCACTGTCCTCTGGTAACTCGAACGCGTTGGAATCTATCTTCGCCACTTACTTATATAGACGAAGTGGACAGGCTATAAGTCACCTCATGCAACCATGTTTTCCTGCATTTTTACGCGCTTTTGTGGTAGTCGTTCATAGCGCGGCACACGCTTCAACTTCGCCATGTCGATGCCATCCAGAAGCATTGCCAGTTCGCTCGCGCGCAGCTCAACCGAGCCCGCGCCCGGTGCCATGCGAGGCAGCTTGAACACGCCGACCTCAAGACGCTTGTACCACAGAACATAGCCATCGCGATCCCACGTCAGGATCTTCATGCGGTTGCCCTTGCGCGAGCGGAAGAGAAACAGATGACCACTGAGCGGATCCCCGCCAATCACCGACTGCACGCGCTCGGCGAGCCGATCGAAACCGCAGCGCATGTCGGTCGCCTCTGCCGCAAGCCAGATCCTCGGTCCCGGCGCGCCATCCAAAGCCTGCAAACTCGGCAGGCCGATCACGACTCTGACTCCAGAACAGACAGCAGACGACGTAGGTGACCCGCATCAAACCCAGGCTCCACGATCAAGCTCCAGCCACGGCGATGCCGTATCTCGATCCCTGACATCTGCGTGGTCTGTAAAGATGGCTGCGCAGGCGCTTCTGCCCGCGAAAGTTCAACCGCCACAAACGCCGCTGCGCCGGGCTTGCGCAAGCGCTTCTTCCACTCGTAGAACTGCCATACTCGCAGGCCGCGTTCACCACAAAATGCGCCTACGCTCCTGCCGCTTGCTACCTGCTCCGATACAAGACCACGCCACCGTGCCTGATCTGCTTCCTTGCTGTGTCCCATGGCTCAAGAATGACGCACCAAACCTTTTGACACAAGATGTGGTTCGCACAGCGCTCACGTTATAAAGGCATCGCGCAGGGCCTGCTGCTGCTGTTCCGCGAAGGGCAGAAGGGTTGGCTGGCTGATCGCACCCGTCTGGACGCCGCCCGTCACAGTAAAGTTCGCCGCAAGGGCCGCTGTGCCTTCGGGAGTTTTCGAGAGCACAGTCACAGGCGCAAGCCCCCTCAGCGCGGCCAGATCGGTCGCCGATTGCGCTCCAACGTGAAGGGGCAAAAACGCACAGAGTACTCCCGCCAGCAAAGCCACGGTGGACAAACAGGCAGCGGAGCGGACTGCAACAAAAAGCCGTATTTCTTTCATGGCGAAATGGTACATTCACAGGCTCGGATTTACCACAGCGAAGTGCTACATACAATTTGTGTTCCGGCAGGGAGAAGGCCTGGCGGTGAGCCTCGGCGCGGCGACTGGGAAAGGTTGACCTTCTTGCTCCTGGAGATCGGCGGATCCTGGGCGACTTGCACTAAGACTTCCAAGGAGTGATCAGCAGTTGAAAGTGCGAACCACGGAACCGGGCTTGTCATTTCGCATCCAAAACGGACTACACTTAGCGAAAGCTCGGAGGAAATCAATTGGCTAAGGTCGGTCGGAATGATCCTTGTCCGTGTGGGAGTGGCAAGAAATACAAAAAGTGTCATGGAAGCCCGCTTCTACCTGTCACTTCAGCTGTGCCTACGGCTGGACAACAGTCGGCAACACCGCCCTTCAGTTTTCGGAAGCTGAAACCGCACGAGCTCACACCCGAACTGAGGAGGATGCAGGCCGAAGCGATGATACCGAGGGTGAATTCTGGCTTTACTCACCAATTTGGTCAGGTTCGTCCACCGATTTCCTTGGACTACTTGGGCTACAAGTTTGTTGTTGCGGGAAATAAGGTGTTGTATCAGCCTAAAGAGAAGGCGCAGTTTTTTACTGACATTCTGCTTACCTTCGTCCCAAACACATTTGGAAAAGAATGGTTTGATGCAGAGGTTTCAAAACCTCGTGGCACCCGGCACCCGGTCTTTGAGGCAAGATACAGGGCGATGTCCTACATGAATGCTCAGCCCCGCGATGCTCATGGAGTATATAAGGCCTCGATGACAGGTCCGATGCTGGGATATTTCACTTTTGCTTACGATCTGTTTACGGTACAAGACAACGGACGACTTGATGCACGGCTTATCGAAAGGTTGAAGAATTGCGATCAATTCCAAGGTGCAAGGCATGAGCTATTCGCAGAGGCTACCTGTCTCCGAGCAGGTTTCTCTATCGAGCATGAAGATGAGACGGATGGTTCAACTCGCCACGCAGAATTCACGGCCACTCATAAAGCTACTGGACAAAAAGTTTCAGTTGAGGCGAAAAGCAAGCACCGTCCCGGCGTCCTCGGCTTTCCAGGGGCACGGCAAGCAGAAGGCGAACACAACCTCAATGTAGGGCAACTCCTCAATGATGCAATCAGAAAAGACACCGCGCATCCGCTGGTCGTCTTCTTTGACCTTAATCTTCCGTGGTTGACTGCGAGCAGGCTTCTGGATATGCATATCCCGCCTCACCCGTTAATCCATGGCACTTTGAATCGGATGCGGAAACGGCATTCGGGTAGGGACCCCATCAATCTTCTTGTGGTCACAAATCATCCCGAGCACTACTCGGCAGAGGAAGAAGCTGCCCCATCTCCTCAACTTCTCAGCATCCTGACGCAGCTTCCGCTCAAACATGTCGCATGGCCCGCAGCTCTTATGGCCATTCATCAAGCAGCTAACCTATACGGCAGTATCCCTCAGTCTTTCGATGAAGGACAGCCGCCGGAGTGAACCTCGGCCGGGTGCCCCGGTCTCTCGCAGTTGGGGACCGGGGAGAGATGGATGCTTCAACCAGAAAGAGATCACTCCTCAAAAACGCCGTTCCCAACGGAGACCATTGATGATGAACCCGATCCCGGATTCGCGTCGCCATGGCAACTTCAGGAGACAGATTTCCGCCAGTGAGCGAGTTGGCGATTTGTCGTTATCCCAGAAACCTTCCAGTGGACATGGGTGCTTACGGGTACGAACCCCTCCCACAGATTTGCTTGATGCCATGACGGTCCTGTCAGGCGGGGTCCCAAGAGCGTCCGGGCCGCGGTTGTCGGAGGATAATGCGCTAGCGCCGGCGCGTTAGGCTCCCGCCGCAGCGTTCGCTACTCCCTCCATTCGTCCATTGGGACTTCTTCGTGGTATTTCCCGTCCAACAAATTTGAAAGCCTCCTGAGCGCTCCTTGATTCTCCTTAGTGAGCCCTGCTTCGTCGGTTGCTTCCTCGTATAGTTTGCGAAGACTGGGAATGGAGATAAAGTTCTCGACGAGCGCGGTTGGATCAAACGTGTAACGCATCATTGGAAGAAAGAACCTGTCGAAGGTCTCCGCCAGTACCTTCTTACTGGTCCCGACATGCCTTATCCAGAAGGACTCTTGAAGTTTACGGTCCTCTGGGCTTACCGAAATCTTGCTGTCGGATGGTTGTGGCGCGCCCCAATAGCTGAAGGCGAGTCGGCTTGCTGTCGCTAACAGATTGGGATCAGACGCGTTTGCATTTTCTCCAAAACGCCTCCGCATTCGAAGAACAAACGCGTCATAAATCTCGAAAACCGGTATGTAAAGGGACTTGTCGCTTCGCTTTTCAAGTCGCTCACGGCTTGTCAGCTCTGCAAGCAGGGCGAACGCCATCGCGTCATCGGTCGTTCTTTCTATACACTCTCTAACCACCTGAAGGCGATCAGATTTCTTCATCTTAAGTAGAGCCACAACCAGTGTCCTATACGCATAAAGCGATTCTCCGAATAGGCCGAAGCTGGGTTCATATACGTATCTATCCGCGCATTCCATGACGGAAAACGCAAGCATCTTCACGCCGTTTGGGTTCATCGACGAGGCCGCCCTCGAAAGCTTATAAAGAAAGTCCGTTCTCTTGTTGGATCCGGGTTCTATTGAATCGAGGGCACCCGCTAGGACGTTGTCAGCTTGATCCTGTTGTTGGGCATTATTCAGGGAATCCAGAATTCGTTCCAGTTCAACCGCGCTGAATACGTCGCTCGGAAGATCGTACCGAAAATAGGCGTCAAACATTTCCGGGTTCCGAATTCCCTTATCTTTTTCGGGTGTATCACGCGACGTGTCGGGGATGACGCTTGATCTGCCGTCCAGCCCCCGGTAGAGCGGAAAGAGCTCAGAGAGTATCCTTTCAACGGCTTCTTTTTCTTCGGGATCCTTGGACAGCCCGGCGACGTCTCTGACCAGATCCTTTTCGAGCTGCTTCTTCTTCTCGTCTGATATTGAGCGGTATTTCGAGACGCTGGTGAACTGCCCTGAGAGCGTCAACGAATTCCTACTGATGAGGTCGTAGACGGAAGGCTCAAAGCGGCGTAAGACCTGAACCAATGCCAGGTCGGTCGGATTCGCCTCCCGCCGAAGCAGCGCAGCGGTTCCATGCACGTCGTTCGCAAGTAATCCAACTTTTCTAAGGTTTCTACAGAAGGGAGCTATACATTTTTCCCACAAGTCCTCGACCTTTTTCTGAACTTCGCCCTCCTCCTCCTTCGAATTAAACCAATCCGCTCGTTCAAATGAACGCACTATTGCACGTACTCCGAGCTCGCGCAGGGTGTCCGCATCTGGTTCTGAGATCGGGATCACATCAACGAAGAACTTTTCAAAATACTCCCTTTGATCTTGATCCTTTTGGCGATTTGCAGTTTCCAGTATCTTGTCTACGTCGAGCGCGCAGACAAAGCTCAGATTGGGCAGGGCCGACACGCCTCTGAGCATCTTCAGTAAGGAAGCGATCTCCTCCTGCTGCATTCGATCAATCTCGTCAAGCAAAACCACAACCCGCTTAGGCAGTCGGCACAACGCCTGTTTTAGGCTTTCAATATCGTCGCGCTGCGTGGATGCAGGGATGAACTCGACGGCCCCTTGCAAGTAAGGGACGCTCTTTGCCAAAGCATTTGCCAGCTTCTTGGAGCCCTGCCTGAGTCCCGGGACTATGTATTGCTTCTGGCATTCGGCAGCGATATCAGAGAGCAGATATTTCACGAGGGTCTCGTAGGATCCCGGAAGCCAAGTGCTAAAGGAGACAACGATGGCTTTTCCTTCGAGATGGCGGCGAAGCAGATTGAGCAGCGAAGTCTTTCCGACCCCGAATCTTCCGTTTAGCGCAATTACAGGCTTCATCGCCACCAGGAGCTTAATAGCCACTATCTCTATCAGTGGCTTCCTTCCAAGCAAATCGTCTTCCCACGCATCAATCGGTTCGTCGAAGTCCACCGGATGAATCTTGCGGTCCGACGATTCCTTGCCAACTCTTAGGTCTTTGGGATCAGCCGGTCTCCCGGGCTCTGAAGCAGTGACTCGCTCAAGCAAAAAGCTGACAAGACCCCCCAGCAGGAAACAAGCACCTGCCCAAATGACTCTCACATGGAGAGCTTTTTGCTCGGTCGCACAAAAGAGTAGCGCAGAGAGGAAGGAAACGGCCGGCATGCCAGAAAGGACGCCAGCAGCCCACGATCTCAGGGCACGTCTGGAAAGGGGTACAAGCTTGAGAAGAGCCCCCAGTACAATCGCACCTGCGATTGTTACAGCATAGAGAGCATAGGGAGCGGTTGAGTCGGCGAATTTCGGAGGGTTGCCGTACCTAGCCAGAAGAACTTGGTGGAATACTGGATCGACAAGAAGCAGTCGGATCACGGCCCCTAACAAGATCCCGACGGCGAAGAACAAAATGCAAGGGAAGATCTCCCGCTTCGCGAAATCGCGAAAAGTGCCCCACTCTCTCAGTACCCAATTCTTCATCTTTCTCGTTGCTCCTGTGGCCTAGTTGGCAGCGGAAATCTTCTTGGGAACCCCGGAGTCAAAGCATGATTTGAAGAGCCCGCTGGCGGCCCTATCTCTTCAAGCGCCTCCAATATACACCCCTTTGGTCGATACCCCGCTCACAGCCGCGGTTCCAGTCTGCCTGTCGGGCATGACGGAGCCGAACAATTTCGCCGCCCGACACCCAAGTTTCGTTCGCCGCGCTCGCGGCAACGAATTCAGGGTCCTTCAACGGCCCGACCTATTCGAGGTAAGCAGTTCAAAGGAAATGGCAGGATTCGTCCCGCCCAGCCAGACTCCGCCGGTCGGCCTACGCGGAATTCTCGGTTTACGATTTCAGCCCTGTTAACTCTTCCAGACGTATGGATTGCGCTTCGATGTGATGTGCCTCACTCCGCGTGTGTTCCATGCAAGATCATCCGGAGGCATAACCGGCCGGCTCCGTTCATGGGAAGGCGATTTGGCGTAAACCAGCCAGACGGGCTGGACTCCTTTCTATTTCCTGCTTGCCAACCATGTGCGGAGGGTGCGAGCTCGAATTAGCCTCATAATCAGGTGTAAGCACCAATACATTCATCAACATACGGGACATTTGCGCAGGGAGGTGATAGCTGGCAGTTATCACCCGATAAATAAAACGTATTGGACAGGACAATTTATTCGCCGCAGGCTGGGAAAAACGCTGGGCATCGCACAGCGCCGGTGATTGCAGATCCGACAGACACCACCGGAAAAAGCGAGTCCCGCACGCTCCCCGTGAGGTGAAATATGTCCATCGCAGCAATCAGGAACGAAGGTTTATCCCGCAAACGGCCCGTAAGCCATAGCGCCAGCAATCTTCCGGTAGTTGAAACCATCGCTCAGCCACAAGCCAAAGTCGGAGTCCAAAGAGTGGAGAACGACCTTTACGGGTTGGACGAAACTGCTTCCAAACAGAGCCGCCACGACGAACGCCTTCTGAACGCAAAGCAGGTCGCCGACAAACTGGGCGTCTCCGAACGCTGGGTCCGAGACCACACAACCCGCCGCTCGCCAAGAATCCACGGCATCAAGCTGGGCCTGCTCGTGCGTTACCGGCGCGAAGATGTCGATGTTTTCATGGCCGAACTCGATACATTCCCCTCTTCCCGTCGCTTCCGAAATGGTGTATGAAGGTATTGTTCTCCACGACCAGGACCGGAAGCAGAAATCGGAGAACGATCATGGCAATGAAGTATCAGAAGGGCACAGTCTACCTGCAAGGGCAGAAGGTGAAGAAATGGTATGGCAAGTATCTGATTTATGCGCACGATCAGGATGGGAAGGAGGTTCGCAGACACCGCAACGTCGCCATCTGCCCAAAGGCAAATACTCCCAAATGGAAGGCGGAGCAGTTGTTGCGGGAGTTGATCCTGAAAGAGTGCAACGGCGTCGGCCCGGTTCCGACACTGCCGCCGGATGATTCATTGACGTTCCGCTGGTTCGTCCATGAGCGCTACATCCCAATGCGGCAGGGCCAATGGAGTCCGGCCTACCGAAAGACAAACACCTATCACCTTGAGCACTACCTGGTTGGGCAGTTTGGTGATATTCCGCTCCGAAAGCTGGACACCTTTGGAATCCAGGTCTGGTTGAACGGAATGGCGGACAAGGACTATTCGCAGGCCGTGGTTCGCCACTGTTTCACCAATCTGCGCGCGATTACGCACATGGCCAAGAAGCAGAAATACCTGGCCGAAGACCCCGGAGAAGACGTGACCATGCCTCAAACCAAGCCGGTTGAAAAACCCGTGATGACGCGGGAGCAGATTCTGGCGCTCCTTGGGGCCGTTGAGGATGTGCATGATCTATGCCTGCTGCATATAGGCATCTTCTGCGGACCACGCGCCAGCGAGGTCATGGGACTGCAATGGAAGTCGTGGACCGGAGAGGCGCTTATGCCCCACGGTACGGCCTACGAGGGGCAGTTCTACGCCGGGAGGTTCAAGACCCGGCAGAGCCAGGCTCCGATTCCAGTGCCGAATCAGGTGCGGCCCGTCATTGAGGCGTGGCGCAGCATCTGTAACGATTCCTCGCCGGAAGCCTTGATGTTCCCCACCTTCGGGCGCGGGGAGCGCAAGGGGCAGGCGGTGCCGCGCTGGGGCAAGAACTTCCTCAAGTGGAGAATTCGTCCCATTGCCCGAAAGCTCGGCATTCCGGAGCACCTCGTCACCTTCCAAGTGATGCGGCGGACGCTGGGAACCGACATGCAGAAACACGGGACGTTGAAAGACGCTCAAGGCATGTTGCGCCATGCCAGCATCAAGACAACCGGGGACGTGTACGTGCAGACCATTGAGCAGAGCGTTCTGCAGGCCGTAAATTCGCGTACAGCCGCAGTGCTTGAAGGCTGGGTAGCGCCGGTTGGGCAATTGGGGCTGAAGGGAAGGAATGTGAAGGGTCTTGAGGTAATTCGGTGAAATTCGGCGAAGAAGGAAGATGAGGTGTCTGTAAGTTATTGATTTATTGGCTCCTCAGGTAGGACTCGAACCTACAACCCTTCGGTTAACAGTTGAGGTTTTGCCCTTTTCAGCGTTGCTCTCTGTTGCTATATGATGCTTACTTTCAGTTGGTTACAGGAGATTGTTGTCACGACTAAATTGTGGGTAGTACCCACAATTACCCGCTTTTTTGAAGCAGTCTACCCACAAAAGTCCCCACAGTGTTTTTCCACGCGTTTTCAGCGATTCTTGCACGTCCAGCCGGGCATCGACTATTCCTTCCTCCACCGGCTTATGACCTCAGAGAAGGTGATATCCTTCCATGGATACTTCCACTCTTCATAAACCCGAACACTTTGTGATTGCGGTTCAGGGCTGGGCAGCGGCATTTGAACTACCGCCGGGAGCAAAACGGCGTCACCGACGACCACACATTCACCCGGCGCAAGGTTCGGCAGAATGTCCGTAATACCACTTGAATTGTCAGGGAACAACCTCTTTACATAATTTTGGTCCGAGTCATTAGTCAGGCGCAGGGCAAGGAAACTGCTGCATTGTGCAAAAATGGTTTCCGAAACTTCCGATGGCCTTTGGCTCACGACCATGAGGCTGAGACCATATTTTCGCCCTTCTTTCGCCACGCGTTCGAGGGATTTTCTTGATGCGTAATAGGCGGCATCATCCCTTTGCGGGATGTAGTTGTGTGCTTCTTCGCATACGATCATGACCGGCACATCATTTAGCGCTTCCTTTTCGTGACGCAGTTTTGAGTAATGAAAGCAAAAATCAAAAATGAGGCGGGAAACAAGACTTACAGTGATACTGAGCACCTCAAACGGAATGCCGCTGAGGTCAACTATTGTTATGTTGGCCTTGTTCAAATATCCAAGGAACTGTTTCATAATCTCCGAAAAATCGTCAGTAGTAAAAGCACTGCCATTGGCTTTCGTCGGTTGAAGCAAAAAGCGCAGGCGCTTGTCTGCCAGCTTCGTCTCCAGCCGCGATACGAACCGATTAAAATCGCCGAAGAATGGCCCATTCGTAGCCTTGGTTGCCCCTGCGGTGGACTGAGGAACAAAAGTACACATTTGATCGAAATAATAATCTTTGCGCTCGTGGACCAAGGTACCATTGGCAAGCTTCGGTTTATTTTCACCATCAAGCCTCCCAATGATCTCTCTGTTCAGGTTCTCGATGTACTGATAAACCTCCTTAATAGAGAAATAGACAGGTGCATCATAGGTCATTTCTTTTATTGTCGGATTATGCCGTTCCTTGTTCAGGATGACGGCCTGCTTAAACTGGCTAACCTGATTGTGTGAGTTATCCTCATTACTCTCTATGAACATGCTCTCCAACTCTTCCGAGTTCATAAGCCAATATGGAAGACAAAGAGAGTCGATACTCAACCTATTCAATGTGAATGACTGATCTTTGGATAGCTTGAACGCTGCACTGTACTCGTCATGAATATCGAATATGACTATATGCGAATTGTTTTGCTTGCCGCGGTTTACGTTCTTTTGAGCAGTAATTCCAACTACATTTTGAAGTATCCGTGCGACAGCACAGGATTTTCCCGAGCCAGTCGATCCCACGACCGCAATGTGCTTGCTAAAAAATCGATTTCCATCCAGCTTCAGCGCGATGGACTTATTTAAGGACAAATTTCCGAGTGCAAACTGGTAATCAGATCCCTCAGCGAAGATTCTGTCTAGGGTCTCTTTGTCCGCGGCATAAACTGGTTCAGTTGGAACAGGCAAGAGCAAACTAGCTCGCTCGAACTTCTTTCCGTCAACGAGAGTTCCAACGGCTTGACACTCAATTTGAAATTGCCAAGCAGGATCCCCATCGTTGTCTTGAGCGCATACGCCTTTGACATTGCGGATTGTAGCAACCGTAAAGTCGCTGTTGCCTTGGGCAATCCGCAAGTACCGACCGACTTGAAGGTTTGCCTTGTTCTCCTCAAATATTTTGAGGCTGTCCACAACCACGACAATTGCTTCAGGAGCGCACGACAACACTTGACCGATTCTATTCATAGACATTACTGACTCCCATGAGGTACTTAGCCTCTTTGAATGAAGTTGCTGCGATGTGCTCGATATTTACGTCAGGCGCATCGGTCATAGTTATGTCTGGATTGCCGATGATGAATAGATCGTCGCAATCTGGATTATTTAGAAGGGCCGCGTGGTCCTCCCAACGCAGAATTCTAATCAAGAACTCTCGCTTGATCTCCCCCCCGCGAACTTTTTGAGAAAGCGGTTCCCTAAAGAAGCGCGACTTCTCAAATCGTCCTCCGACATACCCGTCTTCTGAAATAACATTTTTCGAGTAAAGACGGCGCTGAATGTCTAGAAATCTTTTGGTTGTAACGCAGAGACAAAATAATGGCGTGCTGATATGCACTTGCTTGAAATGGTACTTATCTAAGTACTCTCTAATAAAAAGGACTAGCTCGTCAGAGTCATCAAGACTATTGGGATCAATGATAAAAAACCTAAGACGTGTGTTCACGTCGAGATATGCTTTAAGCTGCTTGCGTCTGGCCTCAAGCAACTGCTTGCGCGTCCGAAGAGCCAGGGTCCAACGAGAAATGGCTGTCTTGCGAATGCCCTGCAAGCATTCAAGAAATTTTCGTCTCGTTGTCGTGCGATCAGAAGGAGCATGCTTCACGCTGATTTCGGCAATCATGTTGATCGCGTTCGGATATGCGAGGATATCAATATCATCCTCAGGAATTCCGCTCCCCTTAAGTGCTGCGTGGGCCTGTGCAACAAGATCGTCAAACGCGGGTCCGAACTCCAACGAGAATCTGGAAAGAAACGCGTCGATATCCAAGCTTCCGTTTAGGACGGCTACGAGCTTTTTTAGTTCCTTATTGTTGGAAAGTAGCGCATCTTGAATATATTCCTTCTGGACAGATTTCTGTGGGGCGTTCTTCATGCTTGGGTAATGAGCAAACAAGACATAACGAACATTTGCCGTAGAGTTTAAATAGAAATGGTGCGCCATCAAAAGCAAAGGTTTAAAGATTGTACTTGGAGTGAAGGCTTCACACGCCTCGTGGTATTTGCATTGGATCATGGTTGTCGTGCTGGGAGTGGCAACCTCGACATCTTCGACGATGCCCTCCACGCTAATAACGCTGTCATCTAGGGACTTCAGTATTTCAAGCAGGGTTTTATTGAACTGGTAGAGAAACCCCTTGATGGCGTAGTCTGCAACTCGTGACAAACAAGCTCCTCCGCACCAACGCTTCGTTTTTCGCTTCGTCTTTTAGACGGGCCGAAGAGGGCAAAAAATGAGTCGCGAATCGCGCCCTTCAACATGGCGCACCTTAGACACAGCCCGAGAAAATGTTTCAAAATTATATTGGAATATACCACAGGACCAAAAAATATGAATTTTTATGAAAATTGGCGCGTCCACCTGCGCCGTGCTTAACGACACTAGCACTATTCTTTTCGACGAAAACTTCCACCGGAAGCTGGCCATTAAAGATCATTTCGTTTCTCCATTTTGAAGGGAAAAATTATCCCACAGCAGAACAAGTTCGACTAGTTGACGGATACGCTTAAAAACAATAAGACTATTTTTCTTATATAGATATAAGCGCCTCAGATTGCCGAGATGTCGATCTTGGCGTGGATTATAACATTTAGTGTTATAATTAGAGCATGACCGGCGTCGAGCTAAAAAGCGCGCGCAAAGCGTCCTCGTGGACGCAAGCCCAGGCCGCTACGCGGCTCGGCGTAACGCAGGCCTATCTGTCGATGGTCGAACGGGGAGAACGAGCAGTATCCTCCGAACTCGCATCACGAGCAGTGAAGGTCCTTGAGGTTTCCGCCACGGCGCTCCCGCTCGCGGAATACCAGAAACGCTCCCGCGACGCCGGCTTCTTCCAGACGATGCTGGGAAGCCTGGGCTATCCCGGTTTTGCCTATCTGCCGAGTTCGGTACGGTTGAATCCGGTGGAACTGCTGATGGAGGCGCTGGACTCGGACGATCTGGACTCACGGGTCACGGAAGCACTGGCATGGCTGCCACTGGCCTACCCGCATCTGAACTGGGATTGGCTGACCGCGAATGCGAAGTTGCGGGATCGCCAAAACCGGTTGGGGTTTGTGGTCGAGCTGGCGCGGCAGGCCGCAGAGAAAGGCGGAAGCTCCCAAGTGGGAGAAGAGTTGGCTGCGCGAGTTGCCAGGTTGGAGCCCTCTCGCCTGGCGAAGGAAGATACTCTATGTAAAGAATCGATGACACGCGCCGAGCGTACTTGGCTGCGCGAGCATCGACCAGAATCAGCAGAACACTGGAACCTGCTGACAGACCTTACCGTGGAGCAACTGGATCATGTCGTCCTCTAACCGACCGCCGGAACCGTGGGACTCTTTCTTCAAAGAGTTGGATGAGGCCGTAGATACAACCGTGCGCCTCGACTGCATTGGCGGTTTCGTCGTCACGCTGCTGTACGGATTGACGCGGCCCACGGCGGATGTCGATGTGGTCGAGCTTGCGCCGCGTGCTGCCGCTGATGCCATGATGGAACTGGGCATTCGCGGCGGACCATTGCATCAGAAGTACCGCATCTATCTTGACCGAGTGGCTGTTGCCGCTATCCCGGAGAACTACGAAGATCGCCTTGTCGAGATGTTTCCCGGCGCTTACCGCAACCTCCATCTGCTGGCGCTCGATCCCTATGACCTTGCTCTATCGAAACTCGAAAGAAACAGCCAGAAAGACCGCGACGACGTGCGCTTTCTGGCGCGAAGCATTCCCTTTGACCTCGACGTCTTTCAGGAGCGCTACGCGACGGAATTGCGCTGGCAACTCGGCGTTCCCAAGAGAGAAGATTTGACCATGCAACTGTGGCTTGATGCAATCCGGGAAGATCGTGGCATCTAGGCGGAGCGCCATAACATTGCCAGTAGTTCAAATCGTGTGGAAGCGTCTTTTCATCCCGGAAACGATTGAGACCGCAACTTCCTCGGGAAAGTCTTTGGGAAGCTTTTCCAACTCCCGGTCTATGGCCGCCTCTGCCGTATTGCGCAATTCATCGAAGATCGAGATAACGAGTTCTTCTCCGATACCGGCGCGATTTGCAGTTTGAATGAAATGCCGTGCGGCGACTGTCTTGATGATGTAGTGGCGGTTGTCGCCCACCGCCATCGCCAGACGAAACTGGTTGAGTCGAATCTGACGGGTATCCACGCTTGGCTGTGCCGAAATCACGTCATAGAAAGGCGTCATGTGATAACGGCCTCCGGGCAGCAAAAAAACACTGAAGTTCTTGGCGTGGCCATCCGTTGCGCCCAGCAGCCAAAAAGCAATCACCGCCTTGAGAAAGCTCCGCTGATCCTCCGAGGGCGTATCGCTGCCGCGCAACAACTGAAGAATCGCCTCGACGCCCGGCCCACCGTCGCTCTGATACTTGCGCGACGGAACGACGGAAAGCGCCTGGCAGCAGTCTTCTTGCGGTAAACGCAACAGCCGCCCGTCCTGCGTCCACAGGCGATCGAAGCGCTCGACAATCAGCACGCGACGATCTCCATACGTCGCCATCTGCGCTTTGGCAGCAGGCAAGCCGAGAGCGGCAAGCAACTTCAGGCACAGATATTCGTTTTCGACGCTGTAGGTCAAATCGAGGCCATTCGACAGTTGGCCAATCGACGGCTTGAAGATGTGCGTTGTCGCCGTGGTTCCGTGAGGCTTATACCAGCGCTTGTTCCAATAAAGCAGCGCGGTCTTCTCCTGTGCCCCAGCAATCGAAATGCGGAAATCCTCGTCTTCCCCAATGCCCAATGGAGACGCGGCCAGATTCGCAAGCAAAGCCGAAATTTCCCCCTTGCTGATCGGCGCTCCATCGATTGCGCCGGCTGGCCCCGGATCGACATCCGGCGGCAAAAACTGCAATGCGCCAACACAATCGCGTCCAATGGCATTCAGCAGGCTATAGGCGTCTGTTCCTTCGGCCTGTGCTCGCGCGGCAATTTTCCGGCGAAGTTCGCCATTGTCCGGCAGCAGATTCTCAAAAACCGCCAGAACCAGCGTTCCCGTATAGGCGTCTTCCCGCAGAGGCAAAGAAAGAGAAACCGGCAGCGCGTGTTCCCAAGCCAGCCAACCGGCGTCATATTGAAAGGCGATTGCTCCGGCAAGATCGCGGCGAAGCTGACCGACAAGCCGGCTGTTCAAATAGACATTCAAGGGGACGTAACGACGCTGTCTGGCCATCAGAAGATCCCCTCAATCTCTTTGGTCGAGCCCTTGGTTCGTGGGCGCACAACCAGTTCCAAGTCGAGCGCCGCCAGCATGTCAAACAACGTACCCAGGCGTGCATTGGTTGCTGAATTCTCCAATGCCGAGATCGTTGCCTGGCGCAAATGAATGCGCGCCGCAAGCGTCTCCTGGGAAAGACCTGCCGCTTTTCGGCAGCGCTGCAAAACCATGCCAAGCTGTTTGGGGGTGCGGGTAATCTGGTCCATCGAAACACGCTCCGCGTCATACGGTACGACGTATATATAAGAACTATACGCTGTAGCGTGTAGTTTGTAAACATGCGCTTTAGCGTATATCGCAACAGCTCGACTAAATCTCATTGAATACGGTCGGATGCGATGCTGATCTCAGAAACGGACTTGATGCGTTCCCTCGCGGCATATTCCAGAATGTCTGCTATCCTGCGTCTTTTGGGATCAATGTTGGTAGGATTTCTTCAGACTGGGCGACTTTCGTTACCAATGTTCAAAAGGCAACTCGGGCTCTCACGCATGCTCGGAACCTGTCGATCAATTACTATTCGGGGCATCGATTCTCGGGTCATAGTTAACCCTTGATTGAAAATGGTAGAGGTCGCGACTGCTGAGGTCAACGACTTCTGGTGCTGCTGACCGTTCTTTCAGCAGTTCGGGAATCCACTCTGATTCTTGCGACGAAAAGGCCCACATTCGGGCGTGTCTCACATGTCCTCTATTAAACGCCATAACCTCGGCATCAGAAATATATCGGATTTGAACTTCTGGAAGACGGTTAAGCAGCTTCGCTCGCTTCGCATCCGATGCTTTTATCAGTTGCTCCGCTAACTTGAGGTCATGTGTGATTGTCAAGAAAGCATTGCTGGATACTGGAAAGCGTATCTCAACATCTTTCCGGTTTATGCCGGTTCCATACCCGCTATGCGAATACACCCGAATGACGGGAGTATCGGATGTAATAAACTTCTGGGGGCCGAGTGGGTAATACACTGTGAATTTCATCTGCCGATAATACTGATACAGTTCCATCGCTGGCCCCATAGCCAATTTCAGCTTCTCAAGAGAGTTATCTTTTTCAAGGTCAACTTGGGATTCCTCTATTTCAGCGAGTGTAACCGTGTTCTTCTTGCCATCCTTGCCTATAAGATCTATCGTCTTCTGCGTTGGATTGGCTGCTCGAACTTCACGCAATAGCTTTTCGGTCATAGTCTTTGTGTAGTCGATTGTCCTTTGGAAAGATGCTGGAGTTCGCACTTCTTGGAAAGCCACAAGCATGGCAAGTGCTGTCCTCTCTTCCCATTTCAGCCGAGCATTACCTTTAGCCAGCTTTTGAAGAACCGGCAAGCCTGGATCCTCGACAGTGCGTCCGATGATTTCCTCTAAGCTGTCGTCCCACTCACCCTTTTCATTTTTGAAGGCATAGAAGTTCCTTCCCTTCGCTATATCCTGCGTTCGACGAGGAAACATCTTACCATTTCTCGCGTAGCAAACCAGTTGATTCGCATCCTGAGTGAGAAATCCATCGAGATATGCTTTGGTCACATAGTGCTGTTGTTTTGGTCTTGCCTTCGCCATTGCGTTTGGTCTCTCTCTTCACAATCGTAGATGATTGTTTACACCCGGTTCCACACGGCGCGGATAATGGAAACTTTCAGACACCGATCTTGGTGACCGCTTCTTGAGTTCGGCAAAGGTCAGCATGCAGCTTTGTGCGCAAAACCTCAAGGCTTTAGCGAACTGCGAATCCGAACGAAATAACGTTACGGTTCCATACATCTAGCGGTCGCCACTCGGTAAGCGGGATTTCCCGATTCTGTGCGACCAAGTGGTGAGCAGTAACGTCGCGCGATCTCCTCCGTCGAGGCATCGCTCTCCAACTGGAGTCGATACGGCTTCAATACCTCCGCCAGCGTATCGGGATTAAAGCCAAAGAGGAAGGGCTCACCGCCAACCCTACTCAAAGACCGCCAGCGACGCGCACCGCGAAAGGCTTTGGAGCCATCCAGAGCGCCTTTATCCGTGTAGGTGAATATCAGAAGACTTGACGGAGCCAGCAATCGTGCAAGAACCGCAAGGGTGCTCTGCACGGCGGATTCAGTCAGATAGTCGATGACGCCTTCCCATACCACAACAGCTTGAACGGCGGGATTGTAGCCAGACTCGATGAGCTTCGCTTCGAGGGCGTCATGCACGAAATCCATGGCCACGTACCGAATATTCACCGGCAGCTTGCTCATGCAGGCATGAAGGCGATCCTTTTTCAGGTTCTGTGTGGCTGGATGATCCACTTCAAAGACCGCAACCTCCCCAGCCTCATCCAAACGACAGCCGCGGCTATCGAGCCCTGCTCCCAGCAGCACCAGTTGACGGGCTCCACTTCGGATGGCATCACGCACCACGTCATCGATCGCCCGAGTCCGCACTACGGCGGAACTCCGCGAGTACGGCCACCCCAGATCGAGGATGACATAGACCAGTTTGCCAATGATAGGAAGACGGGCCAAGCGAGCGAACATCCTGTACGAATCCGACAGCAGAGCATAGGCGTATGGATCGTCGAAGAAGCGCCGCGCCGGTCGCTCTTGCGTCTCCAGTGCTCGGCAGAAGGTTATGTACTGAGCCGTTTGGCTTGCTTTTCCGTCTTGCATTGAGGTTCTCTTCTCTTGGAACAACGTTCCAATAATATGCCTGTCAGAATAATCCGGATGAGGTACAACGCTCCGCAAATTGATTGCGCCCTCTCTTTTGAGAATATCCTCCCAACTCTGGCTGTTGCGTGTGAACGGATTCGCAATGAAAATGACGTCGTCGCAAGACGCTCATCATTCTATAGCCTCGCAGGCAGGATCTATTCCAAATGGTTACAGTACAGTTCCAAATAGTTATTGGACACAAAGTCTGAATCAGGTTTACGTTTCGGCATATCGCGGCCTTTCCAGGCCGCTGGAGGTGCCGATGATTGTCTCGCTCACATCCGCCATTCGGCGCAGGATTGTCCGATGGCGTTCTCCTCACTGGATTCGTCCGTTCCTGAGCCTCTTCACTCTGCTCATTGTCTCGCCCGTATTCGCGCACGCACTGAGCAGCTCGCCCTTCGATAGCGGGCTTACCTCTATGCAAACCCTGTTTACAGGAACCGTCGCCAAGGTAGCCAGCCTGATCGCCATCGTGGTGGGCGGCTACCAGTTCGCGCATGGCGAACCGGGCGCGAAGAAAACCCTGGCCGGTGTTGCCGCCGGAACAGGAATTGCTGTGATGGCAACCAACGTTTTGACCTGGCTGTGGGGCAGCTAGCCGCAGCCAGTCATCAAGAGTGAGGGGCGTCGATGCAAACACACATCAATAGCCGGAGAACAAACCGCGTCTACAAGAGCTTGCACAAGCCCCTCACATACCTTGGCGTTGAACGCACTCTGTTCTATTTCGTTTGCGTCGGAGCTGTTGGCGCATTCAACCTCTTCAACAGCCTGATCGCAGGGCTTGCCGTATTCATCGGCGGATACGCCTTCGGGTGTTGGGTCACAACCAGCGACCCGGCCTTCTTGCGCATCCTCGCCAAATCCGAAAGGTACAAGTTGCGCTATGACGCGGCCAAGCAGAGCGCGCCGCGTGTGGAGGTGCTTTGATGCTGCGCCTGGATAAAGTCATCAAACCGTGGAAGGACGCCGCCGCACTCTGCGACCACATCAACCTATATGGTTTCTGGAACGAAACGACGTTTCTCACCAAGAGCGGCGACCTCGGCATGGTGCTGGGAGTTCCCGGCGTGGACTACGAAAGCCTCGACCACGCCAGTCAGGAGTATGCGGTCAAACGGCTGGAATCCGCCCTCAAATCATTCGGACCTGGATTCCACGTCTACCAATATCTCTTCAAATCGAACCGGCCGGATATTCCTTTTGCCAGCTACGACGATCCTGTCGTGCAGGCGGCCATCGAGCAGCGCAAACAGTTCTTCGAGGCGAAACGCGATCACCTCTATCAGATCGAAATCTTCTACTGCATCCTGCTCGAAGGCCCGCGCTCGAAGACCGGTCTGATGGCCGCTCTGTCGCGCCTCTTCAGCGATCCCGCCGGCGCGGGCGCTGAGTTGAAGGCGCAATTCATCGGCAATAGTATGAAAACGCTGCTGCGCTCGCAGATCGAAAGCGACCTCGCGCAGCTCAGCCAGCGCGTGCAGGCGTTTGCGCGCCAACTGAGCGATTTCATGCAGATCGAGATTCTGGATCAAAACGGCCAGTTCCGTTTCTTCCGTCGGCTGCTCAACTACGATGAGCGGCGCATTGCCGGACGGCCGAGGCACACGCAGTTCCTCGATTACCAGGTGGTCAACTCCGATCTTGAAGCCGAGCGAGACCATCTACGCATTGGTGGACACATCGTCCGCGTACTGACCATGAAAGAGGCCATCGGCGAAACGCGGCCCCTTGTGCTCGACGCCCTGCTCAAGATTCCGGGCAACTTCTACGTTATGACCGAATGGATGCCCCTTGCCGCCGACAAGGCGCGCAAGGAAGTGGACAAGCGCCGCCGCCACTTCAATATCTCGAAGACTGGATTCGTCTCGCAACTTGGCAACAGTGACACCGCAGTGAATCCCCGCGATGTGCTGGTTGATGAATCGAAGCAGGCGGACATCGAAAACCTCGGCGACTGCCTGCGCGATCTTGGCGAGGGCCAATCGCTGGGCGAGTTCTCGCTGACCATTGTGCTGTATGGAGAGGACAAACGCCAGTTGGATCAGCTCGCCGGAGAGTTTACCGGCGTATTTACCAACGCGGACGGCAATCTCTTCATCGAGACCTACAACCAGCTCAACGCCTACTTCGCCACGATTCCCGGCAACTACACGATGAATCTGCGCCGGATGTTCCTGCTGAATACAAACTATGCCGACTTGAGCTTTCTGTTTACGATCCTGCCCGGAGAGAGGACGAACGCGCATCTCGGTACGGAGTATCTGGCTGCGCTCGAAACCGAAAACAGCACGCCGTACTTCCTGAATCTGCATAATGGCGAAGTTGCGCACACACTGATTCTCGGCATGACAGGATCTGGTAAATCGTACCTGTGTTGCTTCCTGTTGCAAAACGCGCAGAAGTACGCGCCGCTGACCTTCATCTTCGACATCGGCGGCAGCTTCGAATCGCTGACAACGATCTTTGGTGGTTCGTATCTCAACGTCGGCCAGGAGGCGCGGGACTTCACCATCAATCCTTTCTCGCTGCCGCAGACCAAGGAGAACCTGCAATTCCTCTTCAGCTTCTTCCGCGTGCTCATCGAGGGCAACGAGCAGCGTTACCGACTGGACTTCAAGGAAGAGCGCAAGCTGTGGGATGCCATTGAGCGGGTGTATATGCTGGAGCCAGACCAGCGCACCATGTCGAACTTCGCCAACATCGTTGGCGAGTTGAAGGAACGCTTGCACCGCTGGACGCGCGGCGGGCAATACGGTTTCCTTTTCGACAACGCCGAAGATACGCTGTCTTTCAGCCGCTTCCAGACTTTCAACTTCCACGGCTGGGGGGATGCGCCAGATGTGCTGGAGCCACTGCTCTTCTATGTGTTGCACCGGGCAAGCAATGAGATTGGCGATCCGAAAAAGCTGGCCACTTTCAAGCTCTTCCTGCTCGATGAGGCTTGGCTCTTCATTCGTAACGAGACCATCCGCAATTACATCGTGCAGGCGCAGAAGACTTGGCGCAAGCACAACGCCGCGATGATTCTGGCCACGCAGTCGATCAAGGAACTTCAGGAATCAGGCATGTTGCAGATTGTCTCCGAAAGCTGCCCGACAAAAATCTTTCTGGCCAATCCGGAAATGGATCGCGACGTGTACCGCGAGGCGTTTCACTTGAACGACACGGAACTCGATCTGATCGCCGGTCTCGTTCCTCCGGGCCAGATGCTCATTCGCAAGATGAAGACCTCGAAAAAGGTCCAGTTGAATGTCGATTCTATCTCGCACTGGACGGCCACCAACAATGCCCGCGACAACCTGAAGAAGCGCGATTACTTCGAGCGCTTCGGCATCGCCGATGGCTTGCGCCATCTGGCGGAAGACTTTCCCTTCCGGCCGCGCACCGCAGCCGGTCTCCCACCAACTCAACCGAAAGGAGCTGTTCGATGAATCTTAAGCCTATTTGCATCGCCGGGCTTGCCCTGGCGCTTTCGCCACTTGGAGCTTTGGCGCAGGATGCTTCTGCCCGTACCGTGCAGTATCACTCGCAGGACATCGTTCCCATTCACGCCAAGCTGAAGTACACAACCCTGATCGAAGTTCCGACAACCGAGAAGATCATGGAGGCCGCTACCGGCGACAAAGACTTTTGGGTTGTTGATGTGGTGGGCAACTTCTGCTTTGTACATCCCGCCAAGGCTGGTATCAACTCCAATCTCAACCTCATCACCGACAAGGGCAACATCTATTCCTTCACTTTGCAGGACGTATCCGGCACATCCCAGATGCCGGACCTGAAAGTGCTGATTGAGCCCGCCGACCACTCCTCCATAGTCGCGGCCAGCGGCCCGCCGCAGTTTGTTCCCGCTGCGCAATTGGAGCAGTCCAAGCAGCAGCTTGTAGCTCTTCAGTCGCACGTCTCCCAAGCAGTAGATGAATACAAGAGTGCCTACCCAACGGAACTCAAGTTCGATTACGTTTACAAGCGGAACGAAGCGCCCTTCGATATTCAGTCGATCTATCACGACGACAAGTTCACCTACATCAAGACCAATGCGCCGGAAAAGTTCAGCGTGTACGAAATGAAGGACGGCAAGCCGAATCTCGTTACCTATGACCTACGGGACGGGACATATATCATCCCGAAGGTTATGGACTCGGGATACGTGGAACTGGGCAAGAAAAAGATGGAGTTCACACGCAAAGGATAAACGCGAGGTGCGAGATGGCAGAACCAATCATCAACTCTCAGAGTAGTGCGCCTACAGAACCGGAATTGCGCCAGACCCCGCACGAACCGATGGGCGTTTTGCGCAAGAACCTGAAACCTCTGCTCTATCTTGGTGTAGCGGGGCTGGTCATCGCGGCGGCGGTCTTCAGTAGCACCGGCAAGAAGACGCCTGCGCAGCAGGCAGCGGCATCACATGAGCCGCCGCAGCCGATGGTGCAGGACAACACCGACAACAACGTGCAGGATCTCAAGAACCAGCTTGCCACGGAAAAGCAGCAGGGTACACAGGCTGGCATGACCCAGGCCTCGGCCATGTCCGCATACAGCCCCACGGGACAACAAACGCCGTGTGTCCCTGGCCAAACCTGCCCGCAGCAACAAAACGGTTACGGGCAAGCCGCAGGAGAGCCGCAGCTTTCTCCGGCGCAACAGGAGGCGCAGCAACTCGCCATCAAAGAACGGCAGCTTGCATATGATTCTCGCTTTGCCTCGAATCTTGTCTATGCACACCAAAGCGATGCTGCTTCTCAGCAGCAGATCACTCCTGCCGCTGTTTCCGGCCAGCCAGTAAGTAGCCTCGTCGCTTCACGCGCGGCGGGCGATCCGTCGTCCGCCACTGCCGGGCAAACTTCCGTCAAACGCAGCGCGGAAGTCAATATCGATTCCGCCGTGGGCCAGCCTTATGTGATCTACGAGGGTACGACTCTGGACACCGTACTGATGAACCGGCTCGACGGCGACGCCGTCGGCCCGGTGAAGGTGCTCGTATCCAATCCTGTCTACTCGCACGATCACCAGCACGTCCTGATTCCTGACGGAACTGTTGTGCTGGGCAAGGCCAAGAAGATCGGTTCCGCCGGCTTCGGCCAGCAGCGCCGCATGGCCGTCGCCTTCCATCGCATGATTATGCCGGATGGCTATTCGGTCGATCTTGACCAGTTCCACGGCCTCGATCAGATTGGCGCAGAAGGTTTGAAGGACAAGGTCAATAACCACTACTTGCAAATCTTTGGCGCGTCGATTGCGCTTGGCATCGTGGCCGGCGCAGCAGAGATTGAACAGGGTGGCGGAACGATCAGTACCAGCGGTTCCCAGGCATTTACCACGGGAACCGCCAGCAGCGTTTCGCAGTCGGCTACGACGGTCCTCGACCGCTTCATTCAGATACCGCCGACGATCACTATCCGCGAAGGGCATCGCGTGAAGGTTTACTTCACCCAGGATATGCTCCTTCCGGCCTACGAAAACCACACCATTTCACAGACATTTTGAAGGAGATATTCATGTACAGCATGGCCAGAATCTTCGCACTTATCACAGTTCTTGTCCTCGTACTTTCCGGCTGCCAGAGCCATCAAGCCAGGATCGATGCGCTCCAGAAGGAGTACGACCAGATCAACCAACAATTCGCCAAGGACTGCTCTGCTGAATATCTCAAGGTTCCGCCTACGCTCAGTCCGAAGTGTGCTGACGAAAACAAGCACATGAAGGACACTTGGGACCAGTTGCAAGCAGAGCGAATGAAGAAGTAATTTCACGGAGGACAAAATGAAATTCTCGCTCACGTTCGCACTCGTTGCGGCGGCAGGATTTGTGTCGCCCGCACAGGCTCAACTCGGCTCTGGGATCGTTTTCGACCCTACGCAATCAGCGCACGCTGTCCAGCAGATTGAGCAATCCAGCCAGCTCTATACGACAACAGTAGAGACGACGCGGAACGTCATCGCCGCGTACAACCTCGCGCAGCACATGACGACGCTGCCGCAGACGCTCTACACCTCTTTCAGCAACCTCGGGCGTCAGCAATGGACCACGCTGACCATGCCCTCGAACACCTATGGAAACTCCCTTGTATGGATGAACTCCGCTTCCACGGGGTACGGCGCAGCGTCGGCGAACCAGACGGCCAGCATACCGCGCACGGGGCAGATTGCCGGATATAGTTCACTGAGTTCTCAGGGCCAGCAGACCATCGCGGCGCGCGGCGCAACGGTCGATCTTTCGGACGCTGTAAACGCCAGCAGCTTGCAGACCATCGGAACCATCCGCGCGAATGCCGCGCAGCGGGAATCTGACATCAGCCAACTGGAAGCTGCCACCCACTCCACCGACTCAGCCCAACACACTGAGATGGCAACTTTGCAGCGCATCAATCAGGCGCTCCTGATCGAGTTACGAACGCAGCAGGAAACCAACCAGCTCCTCCAGGCGCAGGCGTTGCAACAACTCATCGGACAAAAGGTTCAGCAGGACAACCTCAAGTCGCTCTTTCAGGCAGGCAACAGCTACCAGCAGAGCTTCAACAGCGTGACCCCACAGCAGACGAGTTCCGGTACGCAGTGGGCATTTCACTACTGAGGGAAAGGAGCGCCGGAAATGGATTTTCTCATCCTCATCAAGAACGGCTGCGACAGTCTGACATCAACCGCATCACCGTCCATCGATTCGCTGGGGTTGCGGATGGTGATTGCGCTCGCCACAATCATGCTCGTCTGGTTTGGCGTACAAGAATCATTGGCATCGGCTCAGGGCGGCTCCGGCTTCAACATCGCAAAGTTCATCAGCTTCTTCATGCTGATTACCTTCGCTTACTGCTTTGTGAAGTTTTACGATGGCTCAATTCCGGGCATTGGATACTCGCTCAAGAGCTTCATCAGCGGTGGAACCAGCAGCCTTGTCGATTACATCGGAAGCGACTCGACGCAGGAAGTGCAGACCACCATTCACACGGCATTGAGCAAAGTCGGAACCATGTCCCCTTCGTTGACTGAGCCGTATACGCTGCTCTGCACCTATACGGTTCAGATCATCCTCAGCATCCTGACCGCGCTGATCGGTGTCATCATCGCCTATGGCGCTATCGGAGCGGCGGTCATTGGCCTGCTCGGACCGGTATTCATCCCGTGGATGGTTTTCGACAAGACCGACTTCCTCTTCTGGGGATGGCTCAAGGCTTTTCTTGGCTTCGAGTTCTACAAGGTCGTAGCCGCGGCAACGATGAGCGTGATGAGCCACCTTCTCATCTCTTATCTCACCAGCGGCGCAATGAACGTGAGCAGTCCTTCCAATCTGATTTACGTGATGCCGGGCCTACTCATTCTCTGCATTGTCGCCGGCTTCGTTCTCCTCAAGATTCCCACCATGACCGCGACGCTCTTCTCCGGCCATACCGGAGGCCACGGAATGGGAATGGGCGGTCTGATTACGGCAGCAATTATCCGAGCTGTATAGGTGGTAAGGAGGCAACGAAATGGCGACCATGATCAGACCCACATCCAACATCACCCGCGCAGCAGAGCGGTACTTGGAACAGTACGGCGACCCGTTGGTCATGAACACGTATTTGAAGGTAACGGTCCTCGTCCTCTGCGCGGTCTGCTTGACGTTGGCGGCGCTTGCTTATAAGAGTCAGCAGGCGCTCGCCAATATGCACCCCATGATTGTCCGCATCAACGACGTGGGCCGAGCGGAAGCCATCGACTACAGGAACTTTCAGTACCGCCCGCAGGAGGCAGAGAACAAATACTATCTCACCCGCTGGGCGGAACTCTATTTCGCGCGCAATCGCTTCACGATAGAGCGCGACCAGACCAATGCGCTGTACTTTCTGAACAGCGACGTGCAGCGGGCTGTAATCGAGCAGGAACGCAAGGACAACATCATCCAGACTTACGTCCGGGACAGTACGCTTCCGTACGTCGATGTGGAGGTCAAGAACGTCGTCCTTGACGACCTGCAGCAGTCACCCTATTCGGCGCGTGTCGAGTTCGAGAAGGTCTACACGAATACGGCGGATCATTCGGAACTCAAGCGCGAGCGTTGGACAGCCAGCGTCACCTACGTCTTCCGCGACAGCGTGCAGAACAATGAATTGGCGGTGAACCCTCTCGGGTTGACCATCGTCCGCTTCCGGGCCGACCAGGCGTTTCAGTAACAAAGCCACTCCCATAACGAGGTGCTTTCATGTCCACACGCGGCCACAAATCGCGGCAGCTACGCCCTTCGTTTCTTCGCAGACAGAACAATGCCTCATCACGAGCGATGAGACGGTATGGCCCATCGCTGCAAGCCGTCCTTGTACAGGCGGCAAAGAGACGGTTCCGCGTCATGCGGTGTGAGGCTGGCTTGCCGGGGGTGCCTCTTGCTATGCGTGCCATGAAACGTTCGTCTCCCCGTTTCCTCCCTTGCTTGTCCGGTCACACGCTTCGGGCTTTATCCGACGCCCGGCGGCACAGCGCCGCTCTGCTTTCCGGACTCCTCTCCCAAAGCGAGTTTGGGCCCCTGCTCCAGAATGCGCGGCTTGGCACTTGGGAGTCGAGCTCCTCGCTCGGGCTTCGCCAAGGGGTGACCCGGTCAATCCGGGAATTCAACTCAGGAGAATTCACCATGTATCAGAACCGCATTTCTCTCATCGGCTTCCTCGGCCAAAACGCCACCACCTACACCGCCAACAACGCCAGCTTCACCGTCCTCTCGCTTGCCACCAAGAGTTCGTACAAGGACAAGAAGACCGGCGAGTACAAGGGCCATACCGAATGGCATCGCTGCATCGTTTGGGGCAAGCTGTCTGAGTACGCGAAGACGCTCACGAAGGGCGCGCATCTGGCCATCGACGGTGAATTGCGCAGCCGCGAGCGTGTGGACAAGAAGACTAGCGCCAAACAGCGCGTATGGGAAGTGCGCGTGGCTTCGATCCTGAAGCTCGACCGCGCCGAGAAGGCCGCCCCGGAAGAGGCGGAAGAGGCCACCCCCGACACGAATCAGGACGTGCCCGAATAGGGCACGTTCGTTTTCCCCGGAAGGCTCGGTTCACACCGGGCCTTTCCTTCTGGAGGCGCGCTATGAGCTTCGACCTGATCCTTCCATTTCTCCGGCCCATCGAGCCGCTCTTGCTCGACGAAAGCATCAGCGAGATCATGGGCAATCCCGACGCATCTTGGTGGTATGAACGGGACGGAATCATCCACCAGGAAACGTCGATTTCCTTCGACGCCGGCAAACTGCGCACCGGCCTCGAAGTCATTGCCAACAACCTCGGCAAGAAGCTCGACGAGGACAACCCGCTGCTGCACGCGCAGCTTCCTGATGGAAGCCGCCTTGCAGCGGTCATTCCGCCCGTTGTGCGGCCTGCCCCGGCGCTCGTAATTCGCAAGTTCACCAGCCGCCATTACAACATCGATGACCTGATCGCTCGCGGCACGCTAACGCGGCCACTTGCGGAGTTCCTTGAGGAGCAGATTCGCAACGGCAAGACGCTGCTCATCAGCGGCGGAACCGGCAGCGGAAAGACCACTCTATTGCGCATTCTGGCCAATGCGATTCCCGACCACGAGCGCATCGTGGTCATTGAGGATACCTCCGAACTGGACATTCAGAAGCCGAACATCCTGGCCACGGAATGCCAGACCGATACCTTTAAGACCAAGATCACCTTTGATGATTTGTTGAAGTCCGCTCTGCGCTGGCGGCCCGACCGGATCATCTTAGGCGAAGTGCGCGGAACCGAGGCGCGTACGCTGCTCGATTCCTTTAACACCGGACACTCCGGTTCGCTTGCCACGATTCACGCCAACTCGGCCGCAAAGGCCTTGCGGCGCTTTGCCAACCTCGTCCTCCGCAGTAATGCCCAGGCCACCTTTTCAGACATTGAAGCGGAGATCGGCGAGGCCGTCGATTTGGTGATTCATGTAGACCGCGAGCCGGGCCGCCGCATTGTCCGCGAAGTGCTGCAATTGAACGGCTATGACCGCAGCAAACAGAGCTTTCAGATGGAGCCGGTATTTTGTGCTGAAAGCCACTCAATCGCAGAGGTCAAGCCATGCTGAAAGCGACTGTTTCCCGCAATGAATCGGCCTGCATTCGCGTTGCCTTTCAGGCCGCGAACGGCACTGGCAAGCTCGTCCGCGAGCTTGCTTCGCGCCATTCTCAAGAGCATCGTTCCGCTGTCCTTTCCCGCCGGCTTGCGGATACCGCATCGGCTCGCCTTTGGCTTGCCGATGGCTTCCCGCTTGCGGACGTTCTCACCATGCTCGAAGTCCGCCGCCGGTTCGAGCTTGCCCCCGACGTTGCCCGCGCCTATGCCGTCGAGATTCTCTCGGCTGCAAGGGCGGAGATTCACCTTGCCAATCAACCCGTAATTGCACCCCCAAAGGAGATTCAAAATGCCGCTGCTTGAGATCGTTCAGACCCACCAGGTTTCCGCCACGATCCGTCTCGACCAGAACACCGCCGAGCAAATCGACCAGTATGCCGCGTTTCTCCACGTCTCCGCTGACGATGTGGTAGACAAGGCGTTGGCCTATGTCTTTGCCAAAGACCGCGACTTCCAGGAGTACCTTCGGACCCCGGAAGCCGCCCGCTCTGCGCAGAGCCTTCGTGTCCGTCGCCCATCTCAGAATGGCGATGGTGCAGAGTCTCAGCCGCGTCGTGCCAAGCCCACGCGCGGAGTAGAGGCCGCCAGTGATTCGCGCCCACGCAGCAGGGATGGAGCGGTCTGATGCCCGTTCGGTGCTTTGCACCGGGTTTATCTCGACACTCCATCCCTGAAAGGGAGCTGATTAGGTTCTTGGGAACCTAATGGGTTCCTGGCACAAACAAATAACTTACCGCAAGGCGGGAACCTATTAGCTCCCGACCTGTTGCGGAGAAAATGCGAGGCTTCCATGCCATTGGATCATGTTGAACCGAACAGAAAGAAGGGGGCTGTGCGCGGGCGCGAAAGCCGCGATCAGTCACTCAATACGAAATTGACTCTGACAGAATTTGCCGCAGTGAAGGCGGCATCCGAGGCGGACGGTCGTGCGATTGGTGAATGGGCGCGGGAAGTAATTCTCAAAGAGGTTCATGCGTCATCTGTCTCTCTTGGCGCAGAGCATCTTATGACCGAAATCGTCGGCCTGCAACTCTTTCTCACCAATGCTCTGGCACCAATTGTCTGTGGTGAGCACATCAGCGCCGAACAGTATGACGACCTGATGCGCAACGTGAAAACCAACAAGCGGCGCTCCGCTCAAGAAGTTATTGCGCAATACAGCGCTGAGATAAAGGAGGCAAGCCATGCCTGAGATGAATTGGGGAAGGAAGGAAACGATTATCTGGCCGCCACACCAGCCGATCTACACCTACGGCGCAATCTTTCTTGCGCTCGTTGCGGCGGGATTGTTCGTCTACCTGCGCTTTGCGATTGAGCTCAATCCGCTGGAGCGATATTACCTGCCGACGTACATCAAGACCTCCATCTCGCTCAGTGTTCGCTCATCGGGAAAGTACCAGGTTCTACTGGTTTCCGATGCCAGCGGAAAGGCGTGGTATGCGTTGAATGACAATGTGCAGGCAGGTTCCACGCCGCAGGCAAACGACAAGCCGATCCCGCTGGCGCTTTCGGATACTGCTCGCCAACGCGGCATGGTTTCTCTCTATCGCGGCGCACCAACCGTTTACCAGAACAATCCGCTCCATGCGTGGCTCCAGAAACAAATTTATTCCGGCGATACGGTTGCCAGTATCTTTGAACAGCCGCTCGTTTTTGGCTTGGTTGCCCTGCTGCTGCAACTTCCGTTCTCGATCACAAAGGACATTCGCCGCCGGAAGCAAATGAAGTATGGCCGGCGTCTGAAGGGACCGATTCTTGTCACGCCAAAACAGTTCATTAACGCCATCGGAGGAGCCGGCATCGGCCTCAAGGTGGATCAATGCGACAAGATGCTGCGCATTCCCCTTCTGGCCGAGGACCAGCACTTCGAGATCATCGGCGACACCGGCAGCGGCAAGACCACGATCATCATGCAGATGCTCCGCCAAATTCAGGCGCGTGGCCACTCAGCCATTTTGTACGACCCTGCCTGTGAATTTATCGAGCGGTTTTATGACGAGAGCCGGGGCGACATCGTGCTCAATCCGCTCGACCGCCGCTGCCCTTATTGGGGACCGTCCGAAGAGCTTGTCCGCCGCGCCGAGGCGCGCACCATCGCGGCCTCGCTATTCCAGCCGACCAACGAAAGAAAGGGTGAGTTCTTCATCGAAAGCCCGCAGAAAATCTTCGCGCACCTGTTGCTCGATCTGCCCACGCCGCAGCAGTTGGTCAATTGGATGTCGCACCCGGAGGAGATCGACCACCGCGTAAAAAATACGGAGTTAGCGTCGTTGATCGATCCATCGGCCCCGCAGCAACGCTCCGGCGTTCTCGGCTCGTTGAGCCTGATCGCAGACAGCTTCCGGTTGCTGCCCACCAAAGAGGAAGCCAAGTTGGAGTGGACCGCGCGGGAGTGGTCGAAGGAACGCAAGGGTTGGATCTTCATTACCTCGCAACCCGCCGAGCGTGAAGCACTCCGCCCGCTCCACAGCCTGTGGATCGATATGCTCGTTCTCCGGCTGCTCAGTGCGCCAAAGCCGGAGCAGCATCCGGTATGGTTTGTGCTGGATGAGTTGGCCAGCTTGCAAAAGTTGCCCCAGCTTCACACCGCCATCACCGAAAACAGAAAATCGCGCAACCCAATCGTGCTGGGCTTTCAGGGCAAGGCGCAGTTGGAGGTCATCTACGGCCACTTGGCTGAGGTCATGCTCTCGCAACCTGCCACCAAGATATTCCTCAAAACCACAGAGCCAAACGCCGCCGAATGGGTCAGCCGCGCCATCGGCAAAGTCGAAATCGAACGCATGAAGGAAACGCACTTCGACGGCAGCCGGAGCTTTCGGAACTTCTCGCTCGACCGGCAAACCGAGCCGCTGGTCCTCGACTCAGAGATCAGCGGTCTGGACAACCTTCACGCCTATCTGAAGCATGGCAACTACGTTGCTCGCTTCTCCTTTTCCGTGCTGGATATTCCAGCGACAAAGCCGAAGTTCATCGAACGTCTGAAGGACGACTACATCGTGCGCGAACCAAAGAAGGAGCCGTCAGCGCCGAGGCAGGAGACACCATCACCGGAACCATCCGTTCCGGTAGCGGTGCCCGCAGTCGATGCAGCTAAACCCAAACCAGCGCCGGTCGTCAAAGCCACGAAAAAATCGCCAGATAAGAATCAAACCGAATTGGCATTCGGACCGAGGATATAAGCCATGCTCACCATTTCCAAACCGCTTTCAGCAAGCCAGGCGCAGAACTATCACGCGAAAGAGTTCACCGCCAAAGAACAGAATTATTGGTCGCAACGTGGCGAGATTCAGGGTGAATGGCAAGGCCGTCTTGCTTCGCAATTCGGCCTTGCCGGGGCGGTCTCCGCCGAAGATTTTGCGCGTCTCAGCCAGGGACAACATCCGCAGACAGGCGAACAACTCGTTCGCCAGCGTGCTTCCTATCAATATATGGACGCGGACGGCAAAACGGTCAAAACGATGGAGCATCGCGCCGGATGGGATGCTACCTTCTCCGCGCCAAAATCTGTTTCGCTCACCGCGCTTGTCGGCGGGGACGAAAACGTCCGAGTGGCACACCGCGAGAGCGTCAAGGTTGCTCTCGAACAACTTGAGATGTACACGCAGGCACGGATTGGCGGCAACAACCCAGCGGAGACGACTGCCAAGTTCATTGCGGCCAAGTTCGAGCATGACACGGCGCGTCCGGTCGATGGTTACGTTGCCCCACAACTCCACACGCACGCCGTCATCTTCAATATGACCGAGCGCGACAACGGCCAGTTTCGCGCACTTCAGGAACGCGGGCTATTCCAGTCGCAGCAGTTTGCGACTGCCGTCTATCAATCGGAGTTGACCTACCGGCTTCGTCAGCTCGGATATGAGATCATCTCAGGACGCAGTGGGGCTCCGGAGATCAAAGGCTACACACAGGAATATCTCGACGCGTCCAGCCCGCGCAGCCAGCAGATTCGTGAGTACTTGGAACGTACCGGGCGCACGGGTTCCGAGGCAGCGGAGATTGCCGCGCACTCGACCCGTGACCGCAAGGAGATTCATTCGCAGCGCGAAGTCATGGCGGCGCATCGCAAGCTCGCCGCCGACTTCGGACATCAAGCCGAGGCTGTTGTCCGCGCTGCGCGCGAACAGCTTCAGCACCAGCAGAAGCCCACCAACACCATCGACCGCGTGCGGGAATCGTTGACCTTCGCCCGCGACAAAAACTTCGAGCGCGAGGCCGTCGTCGATGAGCGCGCCCTGATTCGTGACGGTCTCCGCCGTGGCATGGGTGAAGTTACCTACGCCCAGGTGCGCGGCAATCTTGATGCCCGCCTCGCAGCCGGAGAATTCCAGGTGGTAGACCATGGGCAGAACACGCCGGCGAGGCAGTTCACGACCGCCAGGACAGTCGAAGCCGAACACGAGATCGTCCATAGGGTAACAGAAGAGCGGAATCAGATCGACCCGGTGTTGTCTCGGTCGGACGCGATTGCTGTTGCCGACCGGCACCAGTATCTCAATCGGGCACAGAAATCTGTGGTCGAGGATGTATTGAGCGCGCCCGACCGTGTTCAGGGAATTCAGGGCTACGCCGGCGCGGGCAAGACGACAACGCTATCCGTGATCCGTGAGGCGGCGGAGTCCCATGGCTATGCTGTCGAAGGCTTCGCCCCAACCTCACGCGCTGCTCGCCAGTTGAATGAAGCTGGCGTCGAGGCAGGAACCCTGCAAGGTTTCCTTGCACATGCCGCCAAGCCGGATACAGTCGAGCAAAAGCACTTCTACCTCGTCGATGAATCGAGCCTTGCGAGCACCAATCAGATGCGCGAGTTCCTTGCGCGACTTGGTTCCAATGACCGTGTTCTTCTGATCGGCGATACGCGCCAGCACCAGGGCGTCGAAGCAGGCCGTCCGTTTGAGCAGTTGCAGGAAGCCGGAATGCGGACGGCCAAACTCGACGAGATTGTGCGCCAGAAAGACCCGGCGTTGAAGTCAGCCGTCGAAATGCTGGCCAAAGGGCAGGTCTCTGCGGCCCTTGAATCGCTCCAGCAGCAGGGCCGTGTCCAGGAAATTCCGAATGCTGAAGAACGCATCCGCACCATTGCCAAAGCCTATGTGGAGTCACCCGAAAAGACGCTCATCGTTTCGCCCGACAACGCTTCGCGCCGCGAACTCAACGTCGCGGTGCGCGAAGAATTAAAGGCCAAGGGCGCGCTTGCTCCTGATGACAGAACCTTTCGCGTCCTCGTTCAGCGCCAGGGCATGACTGGCGCTGAACGCACTTGGGCCAGCCACTACGAGATCAACGATGTGGTGCGTTATTCACGTGGCAGCCAGACCATCGGCATGGAGGCCGGGAGCTACGGTTCAGTTGTCGGCGTCAACTCCGCCGCCAACCTGCTTACCGTCGAGAAATCCTCCGGAGAGCAGGCTACCTACGATCCGCGCCGCCTGACCGGCGTCAGCGTTTACCGCGAGATCGACCGCGAGTTTTCCGTCGGCGACCGCATCCAGTTCACCGCGCCCGACAAGGCGCTTGGCGTCGCCAACCGCGACCTTGCCGCCGTTGAATCCATCTCGCCGGACGGCCGCATTTCAGCCCGCCTCGACAACGACCGCCAGATCGAATTCGACGCCACAGAACATCGCCATTTCGACCATGGGTATGCCGTGACCAGCCACAGTTCGCAGGGCCTCACCGCTGAGCGCGTCCTCGTCAACGCCGACACCGGCGTCCACCCGGACCTGCTCAACTCCCGCTTTGGCTACGTCTCCATCTCTCGCGCCAGCCATGAGGCCACGCTCTTCACCAACGACCTCGCCAAACTCAGCCCGCAACTCAGCGCCGATGTGTCCAAGACCTCTGCTCTGGAGATCAATCAGCCCGTACCCGTTTTCCAGGGAATCGGCATGGAAATCTGACGGGAGCAAACAGTAGAATGGAGGCAGCGCAAGGGGAGCCGAGTGATGGTTGCAATGTGCGTTGTGCGTGTCTGTTTCGTTCCGCTGGAAACGAGTGCGCCCAAATTCTTTGGCTTTTCTGAGTTTCTTGCTGGTCTTGCGCTCATGGTACTGGCTTGGACAATTGCAGACGTGCGCTACCGATTCCGCATCCGATCCGCCCCAATTCCCATTCAAGGGCTCACCTTCGCGACGGTCACCGCAGTTGGTGTACTCACCCTAGTAACTGATCTTTGGCGTGCTCAAGGATGGCTTGTTCCGAAAGTCAGCTTTTTCACTCTGGCCTCCTGGCAAGCGCTACTTGCGGGACTTTATCTTTTGACCTTTCTGACTTGGACGATCTTCGCGTTTATTAAACCAGCGACCTTCGGCAAGTGGAATGCCAAGCGCTATGCGGAGACTCTTTTCCGAGTTATAGTGAAAAGCTCGCCGACGGAACTGGCTGTCGTTGCTGACGAACTGATGCGCTCGGCAAAGGCGCTTGTGTTCTACGCAACACCTAGAGGCGAATTCCAGCGTTTCCTCTCCAATCCAGCAAGGAAGGAAAAAGAGTCCTCAAAGATTGAGGCTTACGCGAACGACATTCTGTCCCTCATAGCAGACAGGCGATTTTGCCGAGTCCTTGTCGAGTCTTCGCCGGGCACGGCATGGGCTTTCTTCGACGAGATGAGAAGACAAAAGAAGTACGGCGTCCAAATTCAAACCTTTGCCAACAACATCGTAAGCGAGGCGCTGGAGAACAAGGGATCATTTCTTTACCATGAAACTGCGGGCTACGAGTCCGGGCTCATCGGAAGCTATAAGCCCATCTGCCAAGCAATATTCTCCAATTACGAAATGGTCGAGACTATCGATACAGTACTCGATACCGACTTCAGGAATAGGACCAAATGGGATAGCGACCAGTGGGAAGCCTATTGTCGCGTCGTTCTTCTGACCTTTGGTGACTACGTCGGGAGAGGGAACAACGGCCACTCGTACGTGCTATACAGAGCGTTAAATGACATCGGGGATGCACTAGTTGATCTCTACAGGCTCAATGGGGTGGAAAACAGCAGATGGAATGACGATCTCCTAGCCCGACTTCGTGTTGTCGTTGATTTCATTAAGCAGGCAGTAGAGATCTTAGAGAAAAAGGGTGTTCCCGTTGATTTAGGGCGGCGAAGCAAGGGCAAAAGCCTTCACGATTCCGAGAACATCTACGACCAAATTGCTAACTTGATCTTCGAGGTGATCTTTGCTGCCTCCTCCGTGACCTCCCCACTAGACCTGTGTTGGTGGGTTCAGTACAACGCACTCTGGGGCAAAATGTTCAACTTTGATCATTTGAACGGGCAAGCAGGCAATGTCGTGAAGTTTAAGGTCTACCGACTGCTATACAACGACATCGCGGAGATGAACCGCTCTCCAAACTTCAAGGGCGCAAAAATCCTTGGTTTTTGCCTGAACGTCATGGGATTGAAAAGGAAGACTGAAGACTACTTCAAGGATACCCGCGCACTGCACAAAGCGATTCTAATCTGGACAAGAAAGAACTATGCTTGGCTGTATAATTACAATCAACGCGTCGCTGAAGCCTGCCTCGTAGATGGCATAAACTATGATACCGCGAACTACAGGATTGTAAAAACGTACCCTGCCGACGGGTTAAATCCTAAGGCACAGTACGTCTATCTCGATGTCAATCCTCCTCCAACTACTTCCGAGAAGCTTCAAACCTAAATGGCGATTGTAGTTCCTATTGCCCGAGGCCGATTGCTTTTGAACCCTTGGACACCGCTCCTCTTTACCCTTCGATTGTCTTCCGATTCACAATCTTCATGGTAGCTCCGTCGAACTGCTTAGATGCCGTGCTATGACTGAGTACACACTCATAATGCGATTAGTAACGCTAAGTCGCCAAGGCTTCTGGCATCCGGCCCGAAAAAACATGATAAGGGGGGCGTTTCTCATTACTATTTGACCGTCAAGCGTTATGACCTAGGATCAAGGTTCACTCGTTAGTATCGGTTCAAGCTTCAGTGCGTTCGTTTCAATGCCCAGTGCAACCGCTGTTCGGAATGGAAGGAGTCACGTCAGATGAGCGACATTTGGGAACAGATTGGCCGAAGTGTATTCGTCGGGATTAGCCAGGTAGATGGCTCAGGAAGTCCGTTGAAAAATCGTTCTTCAACATTCTCCGCACCAGACACTTGGTGACCAGCAGCCGTCTGGTAATCGAATGCGTATGAGTCAGGTCGTCTGACGACAGAGGAAGCTCTCCGCTGCTTCCGAAGAGTGCATGAGCGACTTTGATTCGCAATGGCTTGAGGTCCGCTTCAATTACGTCCGTTGCCTTGCGTCCTCGTAAATCCTGCGGTACGGCGGACTCAAGGGCGGAGAGATCGAACGGTGGTCGAATATAGAAGAGCCCCTCCAACCAAGTCTTGACTTCGGCAGGTGTATTAGGCAACACCTCGTCTGGCGAAACGTAGCTCGTGTTGTTCCTCTTTGCCTCTCTGGTCAGCCGCTTTCTCCGTGCTTCCAGTGCTTCGAGGATCTTAAACAAGCACAAAAACTGGTATACCGGGCTGTTCGTATTCAGTGCTTCTCGGTACAGCGCTGCATAACTGCGAAATTCAGCTCCAAAGTTCGACGTCGCGTTAATCGCCATCGGCGCTTCGAGATACGGCGAAACAAAACTCATGGAGATGCTCCCGTTGGAGATCTCCTTAGTTTCCCGGACACCGATTTCAAGCGGTATATCAAGGTGAAGGCTCATATTGCTCAGGGGTGTGGCCAAGGCGCGATAAGCAATCTCTTCGGCGTGACTGCGGCTGTTTGCTCGAAAGGGTTTGGTTATGATCTTGCCCAAGTACCCCTTCTCATTCGGAAGCCCGGTAAATTCGAACTGGCCATCCTCTGTCACACCAAAGATGAGTATCTGGTCAGCGTCGGGGTTACCAGGTGGCAAGAAGGCGGGTTTGCTGATCGCAAGGTGAGAATCGCCTCTGAGACCCGAAGAGAATGAAACTTGATGTTCCTGCTGGAGCTTGTATCCAGGCCGATGCAGAATGAAGGTCACTTCATACAGTCCAGGGCTGCCCCCCAATGGAAGATTATTGCGAGGATCGTCTCCTTTGAACCGATAGAGCACGTGCATGGTTTGGTATGTTCCCGGAAAACCAAGGAGCGGCACGCGTTCTTCGGGCGCATTCGGGTCACCCTTGCCAACGGGAATGTCTCCTGGACTTTTGAGCACAGAACCATGACACCGACGAAGTGGCAAATCACTGCCGCAAGGACACAGACTTTTTGATTCGTTTTCTGACATGCGCGACCTCGTGACAGCCATTCTAATCGTTTCCGGTGACCGAGGAGTCTGTTTGCAATCCAGAATAGGACCACTACTGCTCCCACAATCAAGCAGGAGACGCGAGCCAGCAAGACTCAACGACTCAGAATAGTAAGTGTGGAATATCGCTGAACCCCGCATCTACGGTTAGTACCGGGAAATCGCCCTGTGCTCTGAAATCTGATCGGCAATTGTTCTCAGTGGGCATGAGCAGCCCTCGCTGCATTGAGAATCCTAAGCTTATCGAACAAATATTATTTCTTTAACTATCATAATACCAATACCATAGAGATCTTCTCTGTTGTGACAACCTGCTATCTCCGTCCCTGGCGGGGCGCTGAATTCGTATGCAGGTTGTTTCTTCAGTCCCACTTCACGCCCTTGGGTGGACGGCCCAGCACACGATGAAACCGTGCGCTGAACGGGCCTTCTCCGTCCGTTCGGAGCGCGGCTGCGCGCCAAACAAAAGTGCGTGTTTGGCACTGACCGCGCTTTCCCTTCCGGACTCCCACCGTCGTGCGCTGCGTTTGTCCCTTTTCCGCCAACCGTCTTCGCGCTTCCCAGCCGTGGGTGAGAAAGACGCTCAGCCGGTTTCGGCGGAAAAGGAGAACAAAAACATGAATTTCAATAGCAACCACAATAGCAACGTCAACAGCGGCAGCAGCCACACCGCGCCGCACAGCAAAAATGCGGCGCTACGCACTCGCAGCGATTCGCCCTATCAGCAGCGCACCAGCCAGAAAGACAACCCTACACAGCAACTTATCAAGCAAGCCGTGGATTTTCTCATCCAGCAGCTTGAGGCGGGCAAGAGCGAAACATTGACCGCGTATCTCGCAGCGATGGCGCGGTTTCATGCGTACAGCTTTTCCAACATTTTATCCATCGTTCGCGCCCGTCCCGATGCCACGCATGTAGCAGGTATTCGCACATGGAACGAGTTGGGCCGTTTCGTGAAGCGGGGCGAGAAAGGCATTCCGATTCTTGCGCCCATGATCGGACACCGGCGCAGACAGGACGAAGCTGACCAGAGCAGCAGAACAGACGGCAGCGCCAAACCACAGCCAGTATTGATCGGATTCAGGGTTGTACATGTCTTCGACATCAAGCAGACGACTGGCGAAGACCTTCCCCAGTTCGAGCAGAACATCACCGGCGACGTGGGCGAGCACCGGGACCGACTCATCGAGTTTCTGGCGCAACAGAATATCGCCCTTGAATACAACGAGAACATCGCACCCGCTCTCGGAGTGAGCTACGGCGGAAAGATTGTCTTGCTGCCCGGACAGTCCGATGCGGAGGCGCTGGTCAGTTTGGTGCACGAAACGGCTCATGAACTTTTGCACAAATCCACCCGCCGCACTATCACCACCCAGACCGTGCGCGAGACAGAAGCCGAAGCCGTGGCCTTCATCGTAGGCCAAGCCGTGGGCTTGGAGATGGGAAAAAGTTCAAGCGACTACATACAAATGTACGCAGGTAACGCGGCATTGCTGGCCGAAAGCCTTGAAGTTATCCAGCGCACTTCCGCAGTAATTCTAAACGCCATTCTCACGGACGAAACAGTCCAGGAGAATGAGTCCGTTGCGGAGGTGGCGTAATGCGGACCATTCTTCGCATCCTTGAGTGGGCCGGAGGTTACCGGCCCACGCTCTATCTCAAAATCGATAACCCGCCTTATATGGCGCTTGTCATCGAGGCCACGCCGGAACCCGGCCCGCTCATCGCTCCGGCGCTTTCCGTTGCGCACTATGGCGAACAGAATGGTGACTTGATGCGCGACCCGGAAATGTGTTTCGAGTTGACCAATCCGCTTGGCATGGGATGGATGATGACTCCGTTTTACTTCCGCAATGATTACGCGGGCGTGGAGCAGTATTCCCGTACCCGAGACGCCAAAAACTACATTTTTTATTCTGACCTTTTCCATGAACACGAGAGTTTCGCTCGCTTGTGGAACAAGAATCTCCGCGCACAAGGTTTCTTTGAAGCCTTCCTGCGCAGCCGCTAACCCGCCACTCATTGGGCGGGCACTTGCGGCCCGCCCACGCTTTCACGCTGGACAACCTCAAAGGAGATTTTGAAATGACGACTGAAGTTCAATCCGAATATCGCAATCTACCGCTCGACTTGCTCACCGAGTCACCCAACAATCCCCGGCGCAATTTTGACGAAACCGCTCTCAATGAGTTGGCCGAGTCAATCAAAACGCAAGGCGTTCTTGCGCCGCTTGTCGTGCGGCCCGTGGGCCAGCACTTCGAGATCGTGGCCGGAGCGCGGCGCTATCGCGCGGCGCAACTGGCCGGACTTGAAACCGCGCCTGTTCGCATCGTCGAATTGACCGACGCCCAAGCGCTCGAAACCAGCATCGTCGAGAACCTGCAAAGGCGCGATGTGCATCCGATGGAAGAGGCAAGCGGATACGCCCGGCTCTTGGCGCTTGACGAGCCGAAGTACAGCGTCGAACAGATTGCCGCCAAAGTTGGCAAGGCCCCTGCGTTTATCCTTGCTCGATTGAAATTGGTCGAGCTTGTGCCCGCCGTGGTGGAAGCATTCACGCAAGACGAGATTGGCTTGGGCCATGCGCTCTTGCTGGCAAAGTTGCAGCCCGCACAACAGGAAGAGGCGCTTGCCGCTTGCTATCAGGAGCAGTACACCAGCGGCAGTAAGTCAAAACGCATCTTGCTTCCAGTCCGCAACCTGCAACAGTGGATTGAGCACAACATTCTGTTGGAGCTTGCCGACGCGCCATTCGCGAAAAAAGACGCCGCGCTTGTGCCCGAGGCTGGCGCGTGTGTCGATTGCCCGAAGCGCACCGGCAACAATGTTCTTTTGTTCGAGGGCATATCTGCGCAGCACGATTCGTGCTCCGATCCGAAATGCTACGCCGCAAAGGTCGATGCGCACGTTCGCCGGACCATCGCGGCAAAACCAAAGCTGGTACAGATCAGCACTGCCTACGGACCGACAAAGGACAGCAGCGCCGTCCCGCGCAACAAGTATGTCGAGATTCGCAACGAGAAACCGACCAACCCGAAACAGCGCGATTGGCCGGAGTACAAGACCTGCAAGTTCACCACCGAAGCCATCGTTACAGAAGGCAGCGAAAAGGGAGAGCTGAGGCGCATCTGCTCGAATCCCGACTGCCCCATCCACCACGCCCGCAAGCAGCGGACAACCGCCGATGCAGTCATCAAGGCCGAACAGGAGAAGCGCCGCCGCGAGGAGGCGATGGCGCAAACTACAGGGTTGCGCGTATTGAAGTCCATCGGCGAGGCCGTTCCCGTGCGCATGATGAAGCGCGACCTGTTGTTTGTGGTCGAGCGTCTCACCGCCGTTCTGGACGAGCGCCGTCTGGCCATCATTTTGCGCCAGCACGGCATTGGCAAGCCAACCAGCGCCGCCGACGCCCCGACCAAGCTGCTCGCATCCTTTCTTCGCAAGTCCGACGAAGGCACACTCGGACGCCTTTTGGTTGAAGTGGCCATTCTGCAAACGGCGCACTCGCCCAACGACTCTGGCAAGGTGCTCCGCGAGGCCGCCGACTATTACAAGGTGGACGTAGCCGCAATCACGGCCAAGGTCAAACAGGAGTTCGCCGCGAAGGACAAGGCCAAGGCCACGAAGAAGGCCGTACCCAAGCCGCCCGCCAAGGTCGTCAAGAAGGCCATAGCCGCGTAACCGTCAATAACCAGAAAGCCTCGCGCGGAGCCTGAAATCACAGGCTCCGCATTTTTATACCCGGTGCCCGTCTACCCGCCCTCATTCGCGCTCCCGCTTCAGCGGGAGGCCATTTTTCTCCCACCCGACGGTCATGCGCACGCCGTTGTGTGGCAACCATAGAGAAGTTGGACTACCCGCACTATTATAGATTTATCTATCCGCCGGCAAATCTGCCGGCGGATAGATAAATTATTGACAGTCGCTATGATCGAGTGTAGAAACGTATTCAGTATTCAATTCTGAATGGCCGGCAGGTTAGCCGGCGAAATATATGATCACATTCTTCACCCAAAATATCGACCAGACTATCGGATTTAGGCTCGGCAACAAGGGTACGCACTCCAGCCGGACCATGATGTTCGCAGAACTCACTGCTGTGTTGGGTGCAGTGCCACAAGAAGGCACGCGAAAAGACTATGCGGACGCTGTAGTAGAAGGCAATTGCCTAAGGAAACCAACAACTTCCACGCGACGCCTGTCCCTGCAAAGACTTTGCGAGCTCTACGCGCTCGATGCCGAAACTCCAATCTTTCGTGTTTTGCGGCGACTTTGGGACGCCGATCCTTCTTCACGACCGCTCCTGGCGCTCCTTGCTGCCCTCGCCCGCGATCCACTTTTGTTGGTAACCGCACAAGTCATACTGCCGTTGGGTGAAGGACTGGAAATGCCGCGCAAGTCAATGACCGAAATACTCCGGACAATGGTCGGTGAACGCTTGAGCGATGCGACCCTTGACAAGGTAATTCGAAATGCTGCAAGCTCCTGGAGCCAATCGGGACACCTCAGCGGACGGACATTCAAAGTACGGCGAAAAGTTCAACCAACTCCTAGAGCCGTGGCTTTCGCTCTTTATCTTGGTGCTGCCGGTGGATTCCATGGCGAAGAATTGCTCAATTCAGGATGGATCAAGGCGCTGGACTGTACGCCATCACAGGCTCTAGATCTCGCAATTGAAGCAAAGCGTCTTGGATTGCTGGATCTGCGAGTGGCAGGCGATGTCTTTGATCTGAGCCTGGAACGGCTTGATCCGCGTTCCGTGGGGGATATTCGATGAGCAGAATACAACAACTTGCGAAATGCTACGGACAGCACATTACAACTGCTTGGCAGAGAACGATTGCAGATTCCCAGCGCGTAATTATCATCGTTTACGACAAGGAACTTGAGCGTGACATTCTCGCGCATAAGGGCGAGTTTGAAATTGTCACAAAGCAGGCAAACCACGACTGGGTCGAAGTAGATGTTGCACCAGCGTTTGCGGAATGGATTGCCGCGACTGAATATCGCGACGCATATTTTGAATCCCCAGACGACCTTCAGCTCAAGCTTGAGTCGGATTTCACTGCGTTCGTCGCGAACAAAATCCGCGCCGTGCTGAGCCAGAAAGACGTTACCGAAAGCACGGTTGTTTCGGTATTTGGGGTTGGTAGTTTATTCGCTTTCACTCGGGTTTCTCAAGTCTTGAAGTTAGTTGAATCCTCCGTCCGTGGGCGACTCGTCATCTTTTTCCCCGGCCAATACGAGCAAAACAACTATCGCCTTCTCGACGCTCGTGACGGCTGGAACTACCTTGCAGTGCCAATCACACTTGATAGCGTGGGGCTTGCGTAATGCTACTGAAAGACGTTCTTCTTCGTGATCCATCCAAGAATCCGCTTGCAAACAACGGCCAAGCGCGCATTCAAAACGAAGCCGCTGACGAGAAAATGCTGGCGCAGTTGCGGGCCGAATTGTCCAGCTTTGTCTGCAAAGGCCAATACGGTGACGGCACGTCGCGAATCCTCGATTCGTTCCTTCGGGGCCAGTCCCAGGCGAGCCAAAAAGCTGCATGGGTAAGCGGCTTTTACGGCAGTGGCAAGTCGCATCTCCTGAAGATGCTCTGCCATCTCTGGCAGGACACTGTTTTCCCTGATGGTGCGACGGCACGAAGCTTGGTTCAGGATTTGCCGGAAGACATTCAAAATGCTCTTCGCGAACTTGATATTGCTGGCCGTAGGTCGGGCGGTCTACTAGCCGCTGCCGGCACATTGCCCTCAGGCACTTCAGATTTGGTGAGGCAATCCGTCCTGGCCATTCTCTTCCGCGCAGTGGGCCTGCCCGACCAGTATCAGTTGGCGCATTTCCAGCTTTGGCTTGAGGAACAGGGCTTTCTTGAGACGGTGAAGGACGCAGTCGAGGCATCTGGAAGGGCATGGCAAAACGAACTGAGTGACTTGTATGTCAGCCCGATCATTCGCGAGGCGTTGCTCAAGTGTGACCCTAATCTTGCTTCCAGCCCCGCACAGGTTGGCGAAACTCTGCGCAAGCAATTTCCACTCCGCACAACCGACCTGACATCGTCGGAATTCCTCTCCACGTTCCAGCGTGTTCTCAAACGCGCAGGCAAGGGCGGCAAGCTGCCCTGCACCATTTTTATCCTCGACGAAGTCCAGCAGTACATCGGGACTTCGGTTGACCGTTCCGTCACGATCACTGAGATTGCCGAGGTGCTCTCGAAGCAGCTTGACAGCCAGGTAATGCTGGTCGCCGCTGGCCAGTCCGCTCTAACGGGCCAAGAGCTTCTCGCCAAGATGCTGGATCGCTTTCTCATTCGCGTTCAGCTATCAGATACGGATGTCGAGGTAGTCACTCGCGAAGTGCTCCTCCAGAAGCAGCCGGTAGCGCGTACAGAAGTCGAGAAGCTGCTCAGCCGCCACGCCGGCGAGGTTTCTCGACAATTGCAGGGCACCAAGATCGGGGAACGCGGCACCGATCATGCGGTCATTATTGATGACTACCCGCTACTTCCTGTGCGGCGTCGCTTCTGGGAGGAATGTTTCAGGCAGGTAGATGCCGCCGGCACCCAAAGCCAACTGCGTTCTCAACTTGGCATCATCCATGAGTCTCTTGAGAAGTTTGCTGACCGCGACCTCGGCACCGTTATTCCCGCAGATCAGCTCTATTCGTTGCTCGCAACCAAGCTCATTGGCACTGGCGTGTTGCCGCGAGGAATCTACGACCGCATCGCGGCTCTGCCAGATCCGCTCGGACAACGAATTTGCGGGCTGACCTTCTTGATTGGTCAGCTCAAGACGGAATCGGTCGCTGACACCGGCGTCCGCGCAACCGCTGAGCACATCGCTGATCTTCTGGTCGAGGACCTAACCGCCGACAACGGCAAACTGCGCTCGGATGTGGCGGCAAGGCTCAACACGCTGGCAGAGGAGGGCGTCCTCATGCCGGTCGGCAATGAATTCAGGATACAAACCGAAGAAGGCCGCGCCTGGGACGACGAGTTCCGCAAACGTGAAACCAAGTTCAAGAACAACGCCGCCGACTTCGATGAACAACGTGACCAGCTCCTTGCAGCCGAGGTTGACCGCGCACTCAAGGGAATCAAGCTGATTCAGGGCCAGGCGAAGGTCGGCCGGTCTCTGGTCACGCATCGCGGCCAGGACGCGCCGCAGGTAGCTGGCGACTCCATCCCCGTATGGATTCGCGATGGCTTTTCCTCCACCGAGAAGGCAATGACCGACGCGGCCATCGCCGCCGGCATGGACTCGCCAACCATATATGTGTTTATCCCCAAGAAGTCGCGCGAAGAATTGCTCAGCGCCATCGCAACCTTCGAGGCTGCCAATCAAACCATCCAGGCCAAGGGGGCTCCAGCGACAACAGAAGGCGAGTTGGCAAAGAGCGGCATGGAGAGCCGCAAAAAACTCGCTGAGACCAACCGCAACAATCTCATCATGGAGATAGTTGGCGCGGCGAAGGTCTACCAGGGCGGCGGCAGTGAAGTCTTCGGGCTTGCACTGGACGTGAAACTCAAGTCGGCCGCGGAGGATTCCCTTGTCCGGCTCTTCCCGCAGTTCAGCAAGGCAGACGCTCCCTCGTCAGCATGGGAAAACTGCATCAAACGCGCGCGCGCGGCGCACGAGCAGCCCTTCCAGCCGCTGAAGTACGAAGGACCCATCGAGCAGCATCCGGTCTGCCAGCAGGTCCGTCAGACCATTGGTTCCGGCAAGACCGGCACGCAGGTTCGCAAGGAACTTGAAGCCTCACCCTTTGGCTGGCCTCGTGACGCTGTGGATGCCGCATTGATTGCGCTTCACAGCAGCCAGCAACTCATCGCCACGCTGAATGGCTCTCCTGTGGAGCGCGGGCAACTGGACCAGAACCGCATTCCCAAGGCTGAGTTCCGCATTGAGAAGACCAGCATCTCCCTCGATGATCGGCTCAAGTTGCGCGGGCTCTTCCAATCGCTGGGCATCAAATGCGGCTCTGGCGAAGAGATTGAAAAGGCCGCGGACTTCCTGCGAGCTGCTCTTGCTTTGGCCGCGGAGGCCGGCGGTGCCCCGCCGCTGCCAGTTCCGCCAGTGGTGACCGACCTTGAGGATATTCAGAACCAGGTTGGGAATGACCGGCTGGCCGCACTCCGCGACATTGCGGATTCCCTCATCCCCCGGATTAAAGACTGGAAGAAGGCCAAGACGTTAATCGCCCAACGCCTTCCGGCTTGGAAGACGGTTGAAAGGCTGTCGCTCCATGCGGCTGGCCTTGCCGGAGCGGCTGCAGCCCGCAAACACATTGAGGCGATCCGTACCCAGCGTCTTTTGATCGATTCCACCGACCCGATTCCAGCTTTACGTTCAGAACTGACCGCTGTCTTGCGGCAGGCATTGAATGAAGCCTATTCGGCCCATGAAACTGCTCATCTGGATGGTATCCACCAACTCGAAGCAAATTCGACCTGGCAAAAGCTCACTGCCCCGCAGCAAGAGAAGATCCTTCGCGAGGTGGGCCTCGTAGCTCCGGTCAAGCCGGATACTGCAAGCGATACCACCATTCTTGCCGCGCTCGACACGCAAAAACTCTCAGCGAGAAGAGCTGAAGCCGATGCGGTGTCCGGACGTGTGGTCAGGGCACTCAACGCGGCGGCAATCTTGCTGGAACCACAAGTGAAGGCCATCAATGTTGAAAAGACGCTGCTCAAGACTACCGACGACGTTCAGCATTGGGTGGAGCGGCAACAAAGGTCGCTACTTGAAGCTGTAAAGAAAGGGCCTGTTCAGGTTCAATAACCATGCCAAGTCTTTCCAGAGAACTTCGCCGCTTGCTTGAGAGAACCATCGCCGGCGAGAATGGCGCGCGCCAGATTGCCGAGGCCGGAGCAGAACAGTCGTTACAGCGCCTGGCCGTGGATCGCCATGAGCCCCACAGTTCGTTGACTTCTGAGGAGCGAACGCTAAGGAATCAACTTCGCGCTCATGGCCGCCAGTTGGGAGACAAGCTTGACCCGGTGCGTGGCGGTCAGACGATCAATCATCTCAAGCAGGCGGTGGCCTACGAACACTGGCACCGGATGCTGTTCGCCCGATTTCTTGCAGAAAACGATTTGCTGCTGCATCCCACACACGGCGTTGCAATGTCGTTAGGTGAGGTAAAAGAGGATGCGCTAAGACTCGGGCGTGACTGGATTGATTTGGCGGCTGAGTATGCGCAGGGGATGTTGCTGCGCGAGGTCTTCCGTTCAGACGATCCGGCGTTGCAAGTTCCGCTCTCTCCCGAGAAGCGCCGCGACTTGGAAGATAAGCTGAATTCTCTCCCCACAGAAATATTCCTCGCGGACGACAGCTTGGGTTGGGTCTACCAATTCTGGCAGGAGGACGCGAAGGAAGCGGTGAACCTGTCGGAGGTGAAGATTGGCGCGGACGAGCTATCGCCAGTCACCCAGCTCTTCACGGAAGATTACATGGTGCTGTTCCTGCTGGAGAACACACTTGGCGCTTGGTGGACGGCACGGCGGGGTTCGCCGGACCTGCCTGGATACACATGGACCTATCTGCGGCTCAATGACGATGGAACTCCTGGTGCCGGTTCTTATGATGGCTGGCCGAAGAGTGCCAAGGAGTTGAAGGTGCTCGACCCATGTATGGGCAGCGGACACTTCCTCACCTTTGCTCTCCCCATCCTTGCGCGAATGCGTGAGACAGAAGAGGGATTGTCGCTCAAAGACGCCATCGCATTGGTCCTGCGCGACAACCTTTTCGGCTTAGAACTCGATCCACGTTGTAGCCAGATTGCGGCTTTCAATCTTGCCTTGACGGCATGGAAACTGGTGGGCAGGCATTTTGAATTGCCGTCGCTGAATCTTGCCTGCTGCGGATTGGGGATCAACGCGAAGGAAGACGATTGGGTAAAGTTGGTAGGAGAGGACAAGCGCAGGCAGGAATTAATGCGATGGCTATATTCACTGTTCTTAAATGCACCAATCCTCGGAAGCTTATTAGATCCCCGACAACTCGGAAATCCTTTGGTAGGCGCTGAGATTGGCGACTTGTTGCCACTTATCGATAAGGCATTGTCGGCTGAACAGAGGCCATTCGAAGAACGTGAACTCGGTATTGCGGCAAAGGGCTTGCTAGATGCTGCGAGGATTCTTGGAATCCGTTTTTCCCTTGTAACAACTAATGTCCCCTTTCTTGGACGGGGCCGACAAACAGAAGTGCTTCACCGGTTTTCAAATGATCACTTTAAGGATGCGGCCGATGACCTTGCCCAAGTCTTCTTCGAACGATGCTTTCGTCTCGTTGCCCCAAGCTCATCGGTAGCTCTCGTAGCTCCTCAGAAATGGACCTATGCCCCAAGATATAAGCATTACCGTAGGCGTTTTCTCGGCGAGTCGCAGCTCAATTTCATTGGTATTCTCGGAGCCGGTGCATTTAGAACGATCTCTGGCGAAGTTGTTGATCCCGGCGTGTTTATTGCCACGGCTGGCTCGCCGACAAAAAGCCAGAAGTTCTCGTGGATCGATGTCACTTCCGCAAAGGCGGCGGACGAAAAGACTGACCAACTTCAAGCGGCAACATGTCAGCAGTTGAGCCAGACCGCGATGTTCGCGAATCAGAATTGTCTAGTTCGTCCTCCTTTCACGTCATCGCTTCCTCTTCTAGGTCAGTTTGCATTCAGTGTGTCTGGATTGAAATCGGGCGATAGTGGACGATTCAATCGGTTCTTTTGGGAACTGCCTTTCATCGATAAGAATTGGGAAATGTTACAGAGCGCCGCAGAGAACGATGGAGCTTTTGAGGGCTTAACAAGCGTGATTCTCTGGCAAGAAGGAGTTGGCGAACTTGCTCAGCTTGCTCAAAAGATGAAAGGGGAAAACCACGTCGTCCAGAACTGGAGGCGAGGACAGGATGCATGGGGGAAACAGGGCATCGCAGTTAGCGCGACTGGTCGTCTTAGAGCAGCCCGGTATTCTGGCGATCGCTTTGATTCAGCAGTTACTGTTATCGTTCCAAATGATCCTGATCATCTCGATCCGATTTGGCAGTTCTGCAAATCCGCCGAATTCGCAAAGAGCATCAAACATATAGATAACAAGCTATCGGTCACAACTGCGACTCTCCTAAACGTGCCTTTTGATTTGCGCCACTGGCGAGAGGTGGCGAGCTCTGTTCCACAGGCCCCCAAACCATACGCGCCCAGCGAAAAACTGTGGGTATTTGACGGTCATCCGAAGAATTCAATCAGGCCACTACATGTTGCAGTCGCTCGCTTAATGGGCTTTCAATGGCCTCGTCAGGCCGGAAAGGAATTTCCGGGTTTTCCATTACTTCCTCGCGATGGCCTTGAAAACTATGCGTCTGAAGACGGCATTGTTTGTCTACCTTCTGTGGCCGGCAGTGAAACCGCAGGTGCGCGACTGCGCGCTCTCTTGCAGGAGGCATTAGGGGAAGAGTACAACCAAACATCACTTCTCACTGGCAAGAAATCTTCTGACCTGGAGACTTGGTTGCGCGACGAGTTCTTTGGGGAGCATTGCCAATTACTCCACGAGCGTCCTTTCATTTGGCATGTATGGGACGGTCTCAAGGATGGCTTTCACGCATTGGTCAATTATCACAAACTCGATTACCAGACCCTGGAGAAGCTGATATATTCCTATCTTGGCGATTGGCTGACTCGCCAGCGCCAAGATGTGCAGAACGGCGTTGAGGGTACAGATACGCGCCTTGCCGCTGCTGAGCATCTCCAGATCGAGTTGAAGAAGATTCTCGAAGGCGAAGCCCCTTACGACATCTTTGTTCGTTGGAAACCACTCGACAAACAGGCCATTGGCTGGGAGCCGGACCTGAACGACGGTGTTCGCATGAACATCCGGCCGTGGATTGCGGAGGCCAAGCTCTACAGGGCAACGAAGCGCGGAATACTGCGCGCGGCGGTGAACATTAAATATTCGAAGAATGACTCCGGGAAGGAGCTGCCGCGCGATCCGGAAGAGTTTCCCTGGTTTGCAAAATCGACAGACCGCGTCAACGATGTTCACCTGTCGCTCGATGAGAAGCGGCACGCGCGAGGGATCGAATGAAACTGCTCGAAAAACTCAGAGAGTCTTTTGCCAAGTGCTTGAGCGTTCCAGAGGGTCAGGCTGCGCCTGTCGCCATCGTCTGGACCGATGCGGGCGGCGAGTGGCTGTCTCTTGCGCCCATCTTGCGCACCATCATGCCCGAGTTCTACACCTTTGGCGAATACCTGCCAGAGGAACGCACTGGCCCAGCAATCTGGTTAAAGTGCATTGTGGACAGAACCTTGCCCGCTGCTCCTCCACCCAACAAGACTCCGGTGATCTACCTGCCATGTGTGAGCCGCCAGACGCTGCGCGCGGCTGCTGATTGTCCGCCGCAGTTGGCCCCGCTGATTGAGTTGCAGTATCGAGGCCGCGTGTGGCATCAGCAAAACGGCCGTGACTGGACGGTCATGGCATTCCTCATGTCCGACGAGGGCTTGGGGCTGGAAATTGCACAGGACCGGCGCACGGAAGAAGCAATTGGCCGCGCATTGCCTCTATTGGCCGACGCGGATACGAAGACCTTTGCGGGGAAGCGATTGGATGCCGACGACTTTGACCGCCTTTCCGTGGCCGATCCGATTCGCGACCTGCTCCAGTGGCTCAACGCGCCTGAACTCTTCGAGCAGACGCAGGCCGGCAGATGGGTGGCTTTCAGAAACCGTTGCCTGTCTGAATTCCATATCGATCCAGCGGACGGCCCGGATGTAACCGTCAGGGCTCTTGCCGAGGGCCACCCGCCGCTCGACCCCGTCTGGTTCCGATTCTGCGAGTCTCCCGCTGTATATCCCGGTGTGACCAAGCTGCTTCGCTCGCCGGCCAGCCTGGCGATTGATGCGTCCAGGAATCCAGCAATCAATGAATCTTATGAAGCGGAGTTGAAGAAGGCTCTCGAAGACGTTGCGCACCTGGACCAGGCTGCGGCTGCCGCCAAAGTTCTCGCTCTTGAAGCCGAACACAAGGAACGGCGGGGGTGGGTGTGGGCCCGCACTGGGCAGAGCCAGTGGGCGATGGCTTTGGAACCCTTAGCGGCTCTGGCGAAACTGAGCAAGGCGCCCGCGGGCGGAGCAACCATAACGGCCGCTGCGACCGCCTATTCGGCAGATGGCTATCGCTGCGACCAAGCTGTGCTTGACGCGCTGTCGCGATTCCGTGAGACGACATCCGATGCGGGGATCATGAAGCGTGCTGTGCGGGCGCTCTATGAGCCGTGGCTCGATGCTTCTGCGCGCCACTTTCAGGAATTGGTCGTCAAGGCCGGCAAGTTGGGTTCTCCAGCAATTGTCGGCGAGCGAGATGTGTGTGTTCTATTTGTGGATGGACTGCGGTTTGATGTTGGCGCAGCGTTGGCCGCGGAGTTGGAACAACGCGGCATGATTGCGAGGCTAGGCTATCGACTCTCTAACCTGCCCACTGTGACGGCGACGGCAAAGCCGGCAATCATGAAGATCAAAGGAGAACTGCACGGCGAAACTGCGGAGGACTTTGCGCCATTCCTGGGAATCAAAGCCGCCACCGCGCCGGTTTTGCGGGACGCAATCGCTCAGGAAGGTGTTGAAGTGCTGGAAGGGGCAGAGACGCTGTTCCCGAGTGGTGCTGAGCATGGCGGATGGGCGGAGTTTGGTCAGATTGATGCCTACGGCCACGCCCATCCGGATGACCTGCCGGCACGGGTAAAGATCGAGGTAATGAACGCAGCCGACCGGATTTTGCAGCTCCTCGATTCGGGGTGGAAGAAGGTAAGAGTTGTAACGGATCATGGTTGGCTATTGATGCCAGAAGGTCTGCCGAAAGTCGAGCTGCAAGCGTTCCTGGCTGAAACAAAGTGGTCGCGCTGTGCCGTGGTGAAGGGCGACGCTCCGGTTCCTTCGTATCCGTGGCACTGGAACAACGACATTCGGATCGCTTCACCGCAGGGTATTGCGAGCTTCAGAGCCGGCGAAAAGTATGCGCATGGCGGAGTGAGCCTGCAAGAGTGCGTTGTGCCAGAGATTCTGGTGGAGCTGGGCGTGAAGGCCGTTTCTGCATCGATCATTTCAGTGGATTGGCGTGGAATGCGCTGCAAGGTGAAGGTCGAATCGAACGACCCAACTGTGCGCGTGGATCTTCGAACGAATTGGAAGCAGGCTGGGTCGAGCATTGTTGCGGGAGTAAAAGAGGTTGGCAGCAATGGCGAAGTCAACCTGGTGGTTACGGACGATGAGCATGAGGGGTCGGCGGCGATGGTGGTCTTGATCGATTCCGCCGGCGCGATCCTTAGCCAGAAAACGACATCGGTGGGAGAGAGCTTATGAGTTTGGAATTGGATGCGCTTGATCGCCTCGCCGCGTCTGCCTATGACGGTTACCTAGTCCGCAAGGACTTGGTGCGGAACTATTCGCGCCAGTACCCAGTACCGACGTATGTAGTCGAGTTCCTGCTTGGGCGCTACTGTGCCAGTATCGATGAAGAAGAAATTCGCGAAGGCTTGGCGATCGTTGAGAAACAGCTTCAGGACCGGACTGTGCGCACTGGCGAAGAGGAACTCTTCAAGGCACGGGCCAAGGAGCAGGGCTCAATCCGGCTGATCGACATTGTGAAGGCGCGGCTCGACACAAAGAACGATTGCTACATCGCCGAGTTGCCGAGTTTGGCTCTTCGAGACGTTCGAATCGGCGATGAGTTGGTGCGCGATAACGAACGTATGCTCACCGATGGCTTCTATGCCGAAGTGTACCTTTCTTACGATGGAATTGTGGCTCAGGAGAACAACGGCCGGCCATTTCGAATCGACAGCTTGCGCCCGATCCAAATGTCAAAGTCGGATGTACTCGATGTTTATGCGGCTGGCCGTGAAAAATTCACGACGGAAGAATGGAAAGCGCTCCTGATTCGGTCTATCGGTTTGGAACCGGCTGCGCTCGACGACAAGGCACGACGGCTGGCCATCTTGCGGATGGTGCCATTCGTTGAACGGAATTACAACTTTGTGGAACTCGGACCCCGAGGAACCGGCAAGAGCCATCTGTTTCAGCAGATTTCCCCATACGCCCATTTGATCTCCGGTGGTAAAGCGACAGTGGCCAAGATGTTCGTCAACAATGCCAATGGGCAGCGCGGCCTAGTGTGCCAATACGATGTTGTGTGTTTCGATGAGGTCTCTGGAATCTCCTTCGACCAGAAGGATGGCGTGAACATCATGAAGGGGTACATGGCCTCGGGCCAATTCAGCAGAGGCAAGGAGAATATTCGCGCCGACGGCGGAATTGTGATGGTGGGCAACTTCGACGTCGATGTCGAACAGCAACAACGCGTCGGGCATTTGCTCAGTCCGCTACCTCCAGAGATGCGAAACGATACCGCATTTATGGATCGTCTGCACGCATTTGGTCCGGGATGGGACTTCCCAAAGGTGAGTCCAGCGGAGCATCTGACGGATCACTTCGGCATGGTCAGCGACTTTCTGAGTGAGTGCTGGTCCAAACTGCGCTCCCAGAATCGAGGCAACGTCCTTCAAGGGCGTGTTTATCTTGGCGGCGCACTCAGCGGTAGGGACATCGAGGCTGTTACAAAAACGGTCAGCGGTTTAGTCAAGTTGCTCTTCCCCAAACCCGATATGCCTATCAGCGATGACGACTTGGAATGGATTGTGAGGCTAGCACTCGAATCTCGAAGACGCATCAAGGAGCAACAAAAGCGGTGCTTCAAGAGCGAATTTAGGAATACTCACTTCAGTTACACAATGGGCCTGGAAGGGTTGGAGCAATTCGTCTCGACTCCAGAGCTGCATAGCGATGAAGCGATTGAAGGCGATCCACTACCACCTGGACAGGTCTGGGCAGCGAGTACGGGGACGCCAGAAGCCGGTGCCGGACTTTATCGCATCGAAGTGACATCTGGGCCGGGAAGCGGCGTGAAGATACTCAACCAACCGCCGGCGGCTGCATTTCGTGAGAGCGTAAAAATCGGTGAACAGAACCTCTATGCAAGGGCGAATGAAATGGTCGGTGATCGGGACCCGCGAGAACACGAGTTTTCCATTCAGATGCGGGCCATGGATGCTGACAAGACAGGCGGCGGTGTGGGACTGCCAGTATTGGTTGCCCTTTGCGGATCGCTATTAGGCAAGAACACGCGTGGGGGAACCATCATTGTAGGCACTCTCAATCTCGGCGGGTCCATAGAGATAGTTCCCAACGCTGTTAGCATCGCTGAACTCGCGATCGACAAACAGGCCCAAACACTTCTGATGCCTGTCTCCACCCGTCGACAACTCAACGATCTGCCTGATGATCTTTGGACGCGGATTAGTATTGAATTTTACAAGGACGCATCAGATGCGGTTTTCAAAGCTTTAGTGGAATGATATTGATTCGCATATTACGACCAGAGCTACCCCATCGCCAAGTCGCTCATCGACGAGCGCGTGCGCATCGTGCGGGTCGAACTAATCTATCTGATCGTAAGCAGGTGGTCTTTCCCTGTTGACCAGCTTCGGCATTTACGTATTGTGATAGTAATTGAATTGTAAAGTGTCCACCTATGTTTAGGTGGACACTTCGCGAAAAGCTTAAGCGAGAGTGGAAGTGTTTTCGACGGCGAGGTTCCAGGGAAGCAATTCGTCGATCCGGTTGACCGGATGGTCGGCGATGGCGGTCAGGACTTGGCGGAGATAGCGCTCGGGGTCCAGTCCGTTAAGTTTCGCAGAGCCGAAGAGCGAGTAGATGCCGTGTAGTCCAGAATTTGGTCCAATTGCGCGCCAAAAGGACCCCAAAAACGCCTCTGTTGTCCTCTCTACTCAGTTGATAAAAAACGCACTCCTACTGAGGCTCGCATATTATGGTGACTGAGGCTACGATTGCCGATGGCTTAATCTGCGCTCTACGGTGCGATCGAATGTAACCCAATTATGCGAGCCTCAGTAGGTGTACACATCGGCTGTTAACCGACTTCTGTTTCTTATATTGCTTTGGGCATTATGCACAGATTATCTGGACCCTGAGCTTGCGCAATTCTGTACTTTAGAAACCCGGAAATAATCACGCAATCGGCAACGACAACTGCTCCGGTGGACGATTCTGCTCCATTCGTTTTACGAAACGCCGCACATATTCGCTGACCAGCCGCGACTTGTTATCGGCGCGCGTCGCCAGATGCGTTTCCAGCCGAATGTGCTCGTCGAGCAGGGGAAGATTGGCAAGCCCATGATCGGCAGCGCGTAGCGCTTCCGCTGGAGTCATCCAAGCCACCAGCGCATCATCCGTCAAAAGAGCCGTAGCCTGTTCTGCATGGCTGAGGTGGTGAACAACCGTTGCCTGTTTCTGTTCGTTCGCCACCCGTTCGAGGATCATGTCATGCAAATACGGATGGATGCTCCGGTTGAAGAAGACCCATGGATATTTCACGACTTCAGCAAGCGTTGTGGACTGCTTCGCCGCGAGCGGGTGCCCTTCACGAAAGACAATCCGGAATGAATTGCGAGCAAGGCAGAGCGTTGTGATGGCCGCGATTTCCGGCGGAGAGGTTACGAGAGCGAGATCGATGTGTCCCCGCTGAAGCTGCGTCAACAACTCGGCGGAATACTCCGTATCAATCTCAATGGCAAGATCTCGGTAGAGCGGAAGTTCAATTGAGCGTAAGAACTCGATCAGCTCCGGCGGCATGAATGCCGAGACACCAATGCACAGCCTGGAATGCTCGCCATGCGTGGCTTCTTGAGCTTCATGAATGGCGCAATGATACTCGTGGATGATCTCCGTAGCATAGGCAATGAAAGCGAATCCGGCGTCGGTCGTCTTCACGCCATCGTGGCCTCTTTCGAAGAGACGCGCCTTGATTTGCTGTTCAATTAATTGGATGCGCTTGCAAAACGCCGGCTCGCTGATGCCGACACGCTTGGCAGCATGAGTAACGCTGCCTTCCTCATGCAGGGCGACCACCAGTTCGAGGTCGCGTATCTTCAGATGGGATAACATCGCTCATAGACCTCCTTGCACAGCTCAACGTTTCTTCAAGGCAAGTCAGTTCTTGCGACTTCAATCGAAACGGCTGAAACACGACCTTCGAAGAGAAAAAATCGCGCTTCCTAACTTCGCTCCTCAGCCTTCCATCTCTTCAGTTCTATTCTTACTTGCATTTTGGCTGCCAGACGCGCGAGGAGTCTATTCCAAATGGTCACAGCCAACTTCCAAAAAGTTATTGGACAAGCTGCGCGGTTTAGGCGCAGGGTTGGCAATAGGAAGCATCCGTGCTTTGCGATGAGCATTCCCAGTAACTCGCAGCGGCATAACATCATCAACATTGCGCTTTCAATACAAACGCGGCACAGGAAATCTTCCTACAATCCCAACGGAGGTGATAGCCATCATGAACGAACGATTTCTGAACGAATTGCAAGTTTCCGAACGCACGCGCATCAGCCTGGCCACCTTGCGCCGGTGGCGTCTTGAGAACAAGGGGCCGAAATACCACAAGTTCGGCTCGCTGGTTCGCTACGACGAGGATGAGTTGAATCAGTGGGCACAGGCGCAACCTTCCGGTGGAGACGACCCCAACCATCGAATTACGCCTCAATCGGAACGAGGAGCTGTCCGGCTTAAACGCTTTGGGTAGGTAAATATTACGCAGAAAGGTAATTTTTACACGGTTGAATTACTCCGCTACGAAAGGAGAAAAACGTGAATCGAAAAACACTCGAATTTGCAGCGAACAAAGAGTATCCTTTCTTTAGGAGTATTTCCATGCCTGCAACTGTCAAGGAAAAGTCGAAGCGCGCGGCGGTCCAGCCGCATATGCGGGCCAAGGCACCGAAGATCAAGTTCCAGGCCGACCTTGCCCCCTCGGAAGACCAGATGGTGCGCCGTCTCAAGGCCGAGTTGGAGATGGCCAGCAACTCGGATTTCCTGGCCGACGCCTTGGCGCTCTTTCGCTGGGCGGTCTCCGAGCGCAAGAGCGGGCACCGCATTGTCAGCGAGAGCACCAGCGGGGAACGCAAGGTACTGCTCTTTCCCCGACTGGAGCGTGTTGCGCCGGAGCTTACGCTACCGCAGGCGGAAATCGCCTGGACACCGACAGAATTGGAAAGCCTCGCCGCGCTTGTAACCAGCAAGCCGGCCGAGCCCACCGAAGCCCTTCTTCGGGCGATGAGGCACTGAGTTGGCAGTCACGATTCGCCGTCTCGAAGAATTCGATGAGGTGGAGAGCTTCGATTGTGGAGACGCGCCACTCAACAATTACTTGCAGCGCCACGCGTGGATCAATCAGCAGAAGGTCTCCATCGGCGTAACCTATGTTGCGCTGGAGGCATCCGCACCTCGCACCGTGTTGGGCTATTTCACGCTGGCAACCTCCAGCGTTGCGCGCGAACGGTTTCCGAAGAAGTACGTACGCGGCTTGCCTCCCTATGAGTTGCCTCTGGTCCTGCTGGCGCGCTTGGCGGTGGACAAGCGCTTCAGCGGTCGAGGTCTCGGACACGCGTTGCTCTCCGAGGCCCTCAAGATTACGTTGCGCGTGGCCGACGAAGTCGGCTGCCGCTGCATCATCACTGACGCGTACCCTGACAAGGCAGGATGGTATGCGCGTTACGGCTTCCTTCCGTTGGAAGGAGCCGCCGCAAACCACCCGCAAAAAATGTTTCTGGATGTGCGCACCATCCGGCGCGCGTCCGCATCTGCATCTTCCCCTGCCGAAAGCGAGTAAGCAGGAGAACAGGAGCGATTCTCATGAGTCTCTTCCGACGCGGTGAAATCTGGTGGTACGAATTCTGGTTCTCTGGGCGTCGCATCCGCGAGTCCTCGAAATCCCCCTCGAAAACCATTGCCAAAGGGGCTGAGCAGAAACGCAAGCGCGAGTTGGAAGAGGGCTTCAACAACTTCACCGACCAGCGCCACGAGCGAATTCGCACCTTCAGCGACTTGGCGGACGAGTTTCTTGCCGCTTACAAGTTGCGGCTGCCCCAGTCTGTGGTTTTTGCCGAGTACGCGGTCCACCACCTGAAGCAAATCCTGGGCAGCAAGATGCTTGTCGATTTCAACGAAACGGCGGTCATTCACTATCAGAATGCCCGTCTCGACGAAGGCGCTTCTCCCAAAAGCGTCAATGAAGAAGTCGGCTTTCTGCTGCGCATTCTGGATGAACCGGGCGACCTGCTCCGCGTTCGCTTGCGCAAGAGAAAGATGCTCAAGCTCAAGGTCCGTACAACAGTCGGGAAGGCCTTCACGCCAGAGGAAAAAGACCGGATGCTGGAAGAGGCCCGCAAGGCACGGTCTCCGCATATCTTTCCTGCGTTATCGCTGGCGCTTAACGCCGGGATGCGCGACGCGGAGATCAAGACCCTGACTTGGGAACAAATCGACTTCAAGAAAAAATATCTGACTGTGGGGCACAGCAAGACCGAAGCAGGTGAGGGGCGCACGATTCCCTTGAACTCGACTCTTTTGGAGGTCTTCGCCGAGTATTCCGAGTGGTATCGGATGAAATTCGGAGAGCCCCAAGCCGAATGGTATGTCTTTCCCTTCGGGAAACCGAGTCCGAGCGACCCCACGCGCCCTGTCACCACCCTCAAGACGGCATGGAACAACGTGCGCAAGAAGGCCCAGGTGAAAGGCCGCTGGCACGACAACCGGCACACGCTGATTACCGACCTGGCCGAGAGCGGCGCGGGCGATCAGACCATCATGGACATCGCCGGACACGTTTCCAAGCAGATGCTCAAGCACTATAGCCATATCCGCATGGAGGCGAAGCGTCGCGCCTTGGAGTCCATTGTTACGGGGCGACCTGTGGAGGAATCCAGCCAAGAAACCGGGCAGATCGAGGGGTACCCACAAAAGTCCCCACATGGGTTGCAAAACGGGGTCAAACGGACAGGCAAGAGACCGGCAGCAGCAAAAGGCGAAAGCGCTCCCGCCACCGGCAACACGGAGAAACAGTGCTCAGAAATACCCACAAATACGCAGGTTTTTGATGTGGGGTACCCACAAAAGTCCCCACAATCGGCATTTTCAAGGGGTTGTCAGGGGGTTCGGAAGGCTCGTAAGTCTATGAAAATAATTGGCTCCTCAGGTAGGACTCGAACCTACAACCCTTCGGTTAACAGCCGAATGCTCTGCCATTGAGCTACTGAGG